>WNFZ01000268.1_pt1 | contig 55987 bp, 71 predicted proteins | sample 5400081 | NCBI WGS metagenome assembly WNFZ01 (sample SAMN13153365, study PRJNA577476) | soil metagenome | isolation source: 80 cm soil or saprolite under grassland replicate 1 | place: USA:California | collected 2016-06-15
CTCCTCCCCCTGGGGACGATCCGCCACCGCCTCCTCCCCCCGGAGACGAGCAGCCCCCGCCACTTGGAGACGAGGAGCCGCCTGTGAGCGAACCGCCCGCCGATGAGCCCCCGGCGGATCCGCCCAACACGGCGCCCGACTGCTCCGGCGTCCAGCCGAGCCTCAACCGGCTCTGGGCTCCCAACCACAAGTTCCGGCCGGTCAGTCTCGCGGGCGCGGCCGATCCCGACGGTGATGCGCTCTCCTACGAGATTCGCTCCGTCACTCAGGACGAGCCCGTACTCCGTGGCCCCGACGCCAAGCGCGGCGAGCGTTCCGATCAGGTGTGGCTACGCGCCGAGCGGCGTGGCAAGGGCGACGGCCGCGTCTACCGGATCCAATACCTGGCCTGGGACGACCACGGCAACGCCTGCGACGGCACCGCGACGGTCGTCGTCCCCCATGACAGAGCCCATCCGGCCGCGCTGGACTCGGGCGGCTCGTTCGACTCGTTCGGCTTCTAGCGCCGAGCCGCGAACGGCGCCGACCCGCTCTAGGGGCGGTGCGACTGGCCGTCGACTGCGTTATCCGAGCCTGCGACGCTGTGGTCGTCGCTGGCCCCGTTTGCAATCGCGGTTCCTTGCGAGCTCTCCTCGCCGCTAGCCGTGTCGGCCGTCCCGGTGCCGCCGCTGTTCGGCGTCTCCACGGATGCACCATGCGCGCCGGAGGCCTGGCCGTGCTGGCCAGCCTGGCTCTGGCCGCCGCTTGCGAGCGTCGAGATTGCGGCGCCCTTCTCGACACCGGTGAGATCTGTGCTCGTCGCGAGGTCGGAGATCTCACTTCCCTTGCCGGAGTTGGACGACGTCTCGGGTGCGTCGGAAGACTTGCCGCGAACGTTGGGGTGGTCGCCGGCGTTGCTGTTCGGGCCAGGGACCGAGACACCCACCTTGGCGAACATGGTCGAAGCGACGTCCTGCGCCGCTCCTGGCAGGATGCCGGCGAAGGCAAGGCCGGTCGTTCCGGCCAGAGCCACGGTCGCGAACGCCGTGGCGAGTCTGAGTCGAGGCACGATTGACCTCCTGCGTGGTTTTGTCATCTTGGGCTGAGACGAACGCACCACGGCTGCGAGGAGCGCGACGGTCTCCGACTCTCTGGAAAGGTCATCGGCTGTTGGAGAATCGGCTACGGCAGCGAGAAGGGTTGCCACACCGGCGTAACCGGGCGGCGCATCCTCCGGCGCTACCGAACCGGCGAGAAGCCGGTCAGCCGTGTCGGTGTCCAGTGGTAAACGCTGCATCTCGCTTTCCAAATCGTGCCAAGGACTCATCGTGTTACAGGACTCCTTGCCTCGAGGGAACGAGTTCGGCCAGGCGCTCGAGGGCACGCTTCTGCATCACCCGCACCGTCCCTGGCTTTCTACCGGTGACGGCGGCTACCTCATACGAGTCGAGCCCGGCGACGACGCGCAGCAGGACGATCTCCGCCTGGGCCGGTGGCAAAGCGGCAAGACAGGCGAGGACCTCTCCGGTTTCAACCCTGGCAAACGTTTCACTGGGATCGGGCCGATCGATCAGATGCTCGAGCGGGACTGGCCCGGTTCGCCGACGCGTGCGAGTGCGGCGCATGTCGATGAGCCGCCGACGCGCGATTGTGAACAGCCAGCAGCGGAAGGCGCTCTCGTCTCCTTCGAAACGACTCAAACCACTGGCCACGTCGAGCCAGACCTCCGAGGCGAGGTCCTCGCCCTCGACGGGTTCCTGTGCGCTCAAAAACCGCACGAGAGGAGGATGCAGGCCTTGGTAAAGCACGGTCAGCGCCCAGTCGGCGCCGTCTTGTGCTGCCGAGAGCACGGATTCGAAGAGAGGGCCTTGCGTCATCCCGTTGGAGTGTTTCTAACAGGCACCCGTTTGGACTTTGCAAAGAATAGGCGGCGGGGGTGGGATTCGAACCCACGAGACGCCTCACGGCGTCTAGCGGTTTTTCAAGACGGGCTCGATTCTGAGGCCCGGTGCGCCTTCGGGCTCTCTGTGGGCCAGAGCGCGGGCCAGGCGGCTCGGCTTGGGGGAATCAAGCCGGTCCTTTCGTCGTTCAAGACGACTAGCTCACTTCGAGCCCTACCGATGCGAGAGCGCCCTTCGGGGCGCTTCTCGTTTGGAGCGGGAGGGCCTTGGAGGAAGTAGACCTGTCAGGGCTCGCAACCGGGCTCTCCCCGGAAGACAGGCTAAGGGGCCTACCCGCGTGCTACGCGCCTCTCGTACTCGCCGTGGGGCATGCTGCGTCCATCGGGCCTATTCGTCGGCTGAATCCCCGCCGTTGAAGGGTTCGAGACGATGAGGCGCGGCGCATTCGAGTGCGGGTCATGCGGATAGGGCTTGGGCTTCTTTTGTTCCTCTGGCATAGCCTGAGGCGTCGACACGCCGCCCGACGATGTTCCTAGGCTTCGAGGATGCTCAAGTCGCTCCGGTCTTGGCACCTGTTGCTCCTTGCCACTGTTGCCGTTGGTTTCGGCTTTCTCGCGTGGTGGCCGTTCGATGTTGTCCACGTCACGACGACTGGGGTCAAGTGGACAGACCTTGTTTCGGCTATCGGAACGCCCGTCGTAATCATCGTGTCGGCCCTTTTTGCTCTCAACCAACTCCGCGAGGCGGAAAAGAGCCGCGTTTCCTCGTCGCTATTTGCCGTCAACCAACTCCGCGAGGCGGAAAAGAGTCGATATGCAGCTCTTGCGGCCGATCTGACTCGGCGATGGGACGAACCGCTACTAGCATCATCAAGGCAGGCCATGTCGCTTCACGGCCACGAAGAGATCCGAGACATCATCAAAGCGAACTACACCAAGAAAGCCACCGAGGATGAGATCGAGGCGTACTACACACTTCAAGCGCTGCCCAACTTCATTGAGGGCATCGCCGTAATCGAGGATGAGTTTGAAGGCCTCTCGCTGGACCTCGTTGACCGGCTCTGGGGGGTGTGATTATCCGGGCGTGGGAGCGATGGTCAATGGCAGTCGAGTGGGTTCGCGAAGAGTCGCGGGCGACGGCTGCAGACCGGGCATTCGAGAATTTCGAAAGGTTGGCGAAGAGCCTTGCGGCGAGGCGCGAAGTTACCGCGGGGGCCGAGGCCGCCCGATAGATTCAGGCGGATCCGGCAGGATGTCAAAACGCTCGTCCATCACTCCTCCAACTGTAGCAGGGCCCATGGTTCGAACCCGGGACGGTAGTCGACTACTCGGCTACCAGACTTGAGGCAACGGACGGACGTTGAGCGAAGCCGCGGACGCGTGAACGTTCGTTCCGAACTAGCTGCTAATCGAAGACTTTTGGCTTCGTAAGGCGGCGGGGGTGGGATTCGAACCCACGAGACGCCTCTCGGCGTCTAGCGGTTTTCAAGACCGCCTAGCTTTGGCTCAACGGTGCGGCTTGCGGCCCTTTCGCGCCAGTAAATGCGCCAGTCGTGCGCTCGAGGTAGGCGTCGACGAGGGCGACCGCCTCGTCCCCGCTGCCGGGCATCAGGTGGCCGTAGCGGTCGAGCGTCCCGCAGGTTCGATCTCTGCCCATCCGCCGACTCCTTGGGGAGGGCTTTTGTCGGGCCGACAAGGCCCGAACGCGTTACGTCAGCCCCGCCTTCGTCTCAAACGATCGAGTTCTGCCCCTCTCGGCTAAGCCGGGGGTCAGGTCATACGGCCAGTGGACATGCGCCCTCGACCGCCCGGGTCAGGCGTGGGTCAGGCGCCGGATCGAACGCTCACGCCCAACCTGTGCCGCGAGGTCGTTAGGCCTTCAGCCAACCTCAGGTTCCGGCGCCTCGTCCAGTTGCGCCAGCCTCACGATCTCCCGGTCGATGACGGCTCGTGCCGCCGCACGCTGCGCGGGGGTCATCTCTTCCCACGCGACGCCCTCCACCTCTTCAGCCTCGTCCTCGTTGACGGCGCTGGCCAGTTCGAAAACCAGCTTGGCCGCCCCGTTGGCGACATGGCCGGAACGTGCAGCGCCCTATCGATGAGCTGCCGGAATATCTCCGTGAGTGTTGGCACGGTTAAGCTCGCGCGCGGTGACCGCGGTGAGGCGGGCTCGGACGGTCAGCTTGTCCAGTTCGGCGTCTCGTTCTTGCTGAGCCTTTTTCTCGCGACGCGATTGACGGCGGCGAAGGCGATCGGCCGTTAAGTTCGTCGCGGCGGTGGTTGGGTAATAACTTCAGAGATGGAGATCGAGCGCAAGTTCCTGGTCGCTGAGCTGCCAGATCTAAAAGACAGCAAGGCGGTGGAGATCGAGCAGGGATATCTGGCGCTCGCCGACGGCGAGGGCGGCGCGGAGGTGCGCCTGCGACGCAAGCAGGCCGACTTATTGCTGACCGTAAAGGCGGGTTCGGGACGGACGCGCGCCGAGGAGGAGATCGAGCTCGATCGCGAGCGCTTCGAGTCGCTGTGGCCGCTGACCGCGGGCCGCCGGCTGGCAAAGACGCGACACCTGATCTCCCACGGAGAGCTCGAGATCGAGCTCGATCGCTATCGGGAAGACCTCGACGGCCTGCTGGTCGCCGAGGTCGAGTTTCCCGACGAGGAGGCGGCCGACGCGTTCGAGCCGCCCGAGTGGTTCGACGAAGAGGTGACCGGGAACAAGACGTACCTCAACGAGACGCTGGCCACGAAAGGGCTTCCGCGATGAGCGGTTTCAGGCTCAAGAAGGAGGAGTCCGAGGACGAGGGCATCCGGCGCGTGGCCCATGGCCGCGTCGAGGATGCCGTGAGGCTATTGCGCGACGAGGACGCCGACCCAGTCGAGGCCGTGCACGAGGCGCGCAAGGACCTAAAGAAGCTGCGCGCGACGCTCAAGCTTGTCCGTCCGGTGATCGGCGACGATCTGTACCGTCGCGAAAACGAGCGCTTTCGGGGCGCGGGGCAGACGCTCTCGGACGTCCGCGACGCTCAGGTCCGGGCCGAGACGGTGGGCGGGCTCGCCGAGCGGTTCGCCGACGATCCGCCGCCCGGCGGCTGGTCGGCGGTTCGCACTCCGCTCGCCGGCGACGACGCGTCCGGCAACGGGGAGCTCGAATCGCTGCGGGACCGAACCGCGACCGAGATCGAGCTGGGCGACGAGGCGATCGAGGACTGGCCGCTCCACGCCGACGGGTTCGAGCTCCTTCGACCCGGCCTCAGGCGCGCCTACTCCCGCGGGCGCAGGCGCTATCGCGAGGCGCTCGACGACCCCAGCGACGAGGCGCTGCACGAGTGGCGAAAACGCTCCAAGGACCTCTGGTATCACCTGCGCCTCGTGCACCGCGGCTGGCCCGAGGTGATCGAGGCGACCGCCGACGAGGCACATGAGCTCTCGGACCGCATCGGCGATGATCACGACCTGGCAGTCCTGGTCGGTTACCTCGACGAGGCAGACCCGCCGCTCACGAGCGAGCAGCTCGGGCACGTGCGCACGCTGGTCGCCAGGCGACGCCAGGAGCTCCAAGGGGAGGCATTCGCATACGGCGAGCGCCTCTTCGCCGAGAAGCCGAAGCGCTTCATCGAGCGCATGGAGGGCTACTGGGAGGCAAGGAGACTCTGAGGCCGCGTCCACATCCTGCGCTGAGGATCGGTTATGCGTGGTCGGGTGCAAGGGCCGCTTGAAGCCGATCGAGGAAGGGCACCTGCGCTGCCTTCAGCCTTCGGCGTCCCTCGTCGAGATCGAACCATTCGACGCGGTCGATCTCGGGGAATGTCTGGACGGTGCCTGAATGCGGCGGCCACTCCATGTCGTAGGTGTTGCTCACGGCGGTCGATGGGTCGAGGTCTCCCTGAACTGCCCACCCCAGCACGAGCTTGCCCGACTTCTGTGTGATCTGTCCAAGATCGATGAGCGGGTGGTTGGGGGCTTCGTGTCCGGTTTCTTCCCCGAACTCTCGCCGAGCCACCGCTACGAACTCCTCACCGGGCTCAACCTCGCCCTTGGGAATCGTCCAGTGGCCCATGTCCTTCTTGACCCAGAAAGGTCCGCCCTGATGGGCCAGGAGCACCTCCAAGCGGCCCTTCCGGCTGCGCCAGAGCAGGATGCCGGCACTCGTGCGCCCCGATTTGTCGGTCGTCACACGTACCTCCTCGCCCGTGTGTCGTTGGAGCTCAGTCCAGCTGCCTGGGTACAACGTAATCGACGAGCTCTGCCTCGCCAGGGCTTAGAGCGGTCCAGCTGTCGCTGTGGACGGCGAGCGTGGCAAGCGCACCGGTCGGGAACTTCTCCTCGAGCTGGGGCAGGTCAGCCCCCCGCGAAGCGAGGACAAGCGCGAGGTTGTGTAGGCCCGGGTTGTGACCGATGAGCATTGCCGAACTGACGGACTCGGGAAGAGCCTGCAGTCGTTCGAGCAGTTCCTGTTCCGAGGCGGCGTAGAGCTGCGGCACGACCTCGACCGCGCAGCGCTTGCCGAGCGAAGGCTCGATCGCGTCGAGCGTTTGGCGGGTGCGAAGTGAGGGCGAGCAGAGGACGAGCGCGGGGCGGATCCTCTTACGACGAATGTACTTGGCGATGCTCCTCGAGGCGCGTTCGCCTCGCGGCGCGAGCGGGCGGTCGATGTCGGCAAGCGTCGAATCCGACCAGCTCGACTTCCCGTGCCGAAGCAGGATCACCGTTCGCATTGCGTGAACGTGCCTGCAGCGACGGCTGGCGTCAAACAGCCCGTGCACCTTCCATGACCTACGCCACGCCTACGTCTCGATGCTGGCCGCGAAGCTGCCTCAGGGTCACCTCTTGAGGAGAGGCTCATGAGCGCGGGGGAGGGCCCCCACGAGTCGCGTTCACGATCTCGTCCGTCGAGACGACGGACGCGAGGAAGGCCGCGTGGACGGCGGCCGCGGACACGACCTGCCCTCCGAACTCCAGGTCGCACGTTGCGCAGGCGTCGTGGACAACGGCCGTGTTGAAGCCGAGGTCGACCGCCGCCCGCACGGTCGCGTCCACGCACATGCTCGTCATCATCCGCAGACGACGAGCTCGTCTGCGCCGGCCGCGCGAAGCTCAGATTCGAGTGAGGTATCGCGGAAGCTGTTCGGATGCTCCTTCGAGATGACCGCTTCGCCTTCGAGCGGCGCGACACTCTCGTTTTACCAAGGCAGCGGGTGTCCGTTGATTTCATTTTTCCCACAGCATCGCCCAGAGCACACCTACGATCAGGGGTATGCAATCCAGTTCCCAAAGACGTCTCAGACCGGCTGGCCGGGCGACCGCCGACACACGGTCGCGTCTCCTCAAAAACGGCGCGGCAGCCCACGCATTCACGCGCGAGGATCGCGCAAAGGGGGGCCGCAACCGTGCCAAGAAGATCCGCAGACGAAAAGAGCTGAGGGAGCAGTTCGAGGCCGCGGACTTCGAAGATCTCGCCGTGGCCGAGCTCGACCTCTTTGGCCGGGCGTTCGTCCGGCTGAACCTCTTGCTCGCCTCGGCCGACGATCGTGTCGCGCTGCGAGCGTGCACGGAGATATTCGACCGCGTACTGGGCAAGCCGAGGCAGCAGCAGGAGTTTGGAGGCTCGCGCGAGCCTCGCCTCGACATGGAGGCGGCGCTGGCGGAGGCGCACCAGAAGCTCGGTGTGCGGCTCGAGCGCCACGCCGCTCGCAGCGGGGCCCCCGGTTAGAGCGGCCGGCGCATCCATGGAAAGCTGGCTCTACACGAGGGCTGACGCCCGTTGCCCCTGTGGCGCGCAAGCGGAGCGGTGTCGTTCAGAACGCCCGCTTCTTCGGGCCGCGCTAGGCCCCCGGCGTGCTCTTAGGCTGGTCTCGATTACGCGGAGACGGTCGAAATGCCCCGAAGCTCACGCAGTAGCTCGTCCTCAGGCTCGGGGACCTCATTGGACCGCGAGGAGCCCTAGTCACCTGCTCGCTACCGGCCTCCGGACGCCGAGGGTTGGTTGGAACGTCGGATGGACTGAATAGCGGGTGCTGTCGCGAAGGTTTGTGGGCGCGTCCGCGTAACCGGGTTTTTCGTATGAGAAGATCGCGGGACCGCCATCGCCAATGCCAAGGAAGCCGATGTCGTAGAGGAGCTTCACGAGAGGCTGATAGCTATCTGCCCACGCCTCGGGAGCTGCGCCGCCGCTCCACACCGGCTCTGCGACCTCCGTAACCCACCGAACCCCCTCAAACTCATGATCGACCATGAGCAGCGCGATGCCGTCAAGGTACGGAGTCAAGTCGTCTTGACTCATCTCAGCCGGAGCACCACGAAATAAGTTGAAGGCCAAGTCGATCCCGGGGTAGTTCGTTTTCCACTCGTCGCGAAGACCCAGCAGCCGGTTCTGCGAGTAGCGTCCTTCGGCGGCCGCTATGTCTTTCCAGTTCAGTCTTGATTTCCCAGCTGCCCCGATGAGGCACTCGTTGAGAAACGCGATCACGTCGCGAGGGCGCAGGAGGGTGCGCTCGAGGATGTAGTCCATCGGGTTTCCGCGGGCTCGGCCCGTCTGCGGCAGCACGTCCGCGACTCCGTTGATCCCCGGGATGCCCGCCTCCTCGGCCGCGACCCGTGCTCTCTCGTCGGCCATTGCAATCAGCTCCCATCGGGTCCACTGAATCCGGAAGATCAGCGAGCGGAACTTTTCTTCTTGTCCGCCTGTTCGAGAGCCGAAGTTCAGGTGCTCAAAGATGTTCGTCCGTAGCGCCACGACAATCTTCAGGTTGGCCACTCGTTGAAGATCCAGGACCGCACGGAAGAGGCACCGGATCAGGTCGTTCGAAAGTTTCTCGTCTGCCCAGTCTCGATCGAGGTCGTCGACGACGACATAGGTGAAGTTCTGCTTTGAGGACAGGACCTCGTCATCCAGGACCGCGATCATCTTGTTGAGGCGGGAGAGCTGAGTCTCATTGACGAGACGTTGGTAACGATCGGCAAGCTCGCGCCGCACGGTAAGCCCCTCGATCCCTAACTGACCCTCACCCACAAGCGGAACGTCAATGGCCACGCCAGCAAGCTTCTTCACTTGATTCTCGAAGTTCGTGGTTATCTCGCGGACGCGATCATCCGTCTCAGCCCAGAAGCTCTCGCCGAACTGCTCCAGGTACTCCAACGCGGCCTGTTTGCTCGGGTCTCGGCTGAATGAGTCTTTGAGTGACTGCAAGACCGTGCGCTTCTTCGTCGGAGAATCGACGCTGTATCGGTGTCGAATGATCTCCACCAACGGAACGTGCTTCCAGAGTGCGATGAATAGCGGATCAAGATGAACGTTGAGCGCATCGAGGCTCCGAATCACTCCGAGGTCGACGATGTACGGAAGAGACAAATCCTCAGGATTGATCCTGATCACACGGCGTGGATGGACCTCTTCCAACCGTTGCAGGACGGCCGATTTCCCGCTGCCAGTGCGGCCAATCAGGAAACATCGGGGATTCATGGGCGATTCGACCGCCTGGTATCCAGTCCACTCTACGAACACCCGGTCGAGGAGCGGGTCGGCCTCAGCCTGCTCGCCTCCGAGGTTGAAGTCACTTCCCAGCCGATGACGCCGCTGTCTTGTGCTCATCCCACTATCTAACCGCAGACCTCGGAAAGTGCGATCGCGGGCCGGTCGCGCGCCTGACGCTCGCCAGGGACGCGGCACGGCGGCAGCGCCAAGAAGCAGCGGCTACGGCGTGAAGCAGCGGAGGATCTGAACCACGAGCGGAAGTCTCGGGCGGGGCTCCTGGCAACGGTCAACACCGGGCGGAGATCACGGAGTTGCGGTCGGCCGTCGGCGGCGCGTTCGGCGCCAACCTGACACGGCGCGAGCGTGGCCGGTCCCGGTGTCGGAAACCGGGGGCGTTCCACTTGGAACGTGTACCGGTGCGAAAATTTGCGCGGGCCTTTTGGCCGAGGCACAAGCTGCGCTTCATCACGGGTGCTGTGAGATGCTCGGCTGTGTGCCAGTCCCGGGGCTTGCCGTCTGACCAGGCCGAGCTGCTGGCTGTGGTCAAAAGCGACCTCGCGTTTCTTGAAGACGAGTGGGACGAGTCGATCGACGAGCACTCGCTACGGCGGAGCAGCACCGTGCTCCGGCGCCTTCTCGTGCTCGGGGACTACGCGAAAGTGTGGCGGATTGCAGGCGAGCCGAAGGAGCCACAGCTCGAGGCGGTCGATCTCAGCAACAGCCTCGCTGGATTGGAACTTGCGCGGGTCTTCTTCGCCACCGCTGGCGGCGGCCGCTCCGGTGGTGGGGAAATCAGCGGCGCGCTGCAATACAGCGGAGTGATGTCCGCGGAACTGATTCAGGAGCGCTATGAACGAGGAGGCCCGCCGCGGCGCGTGTATCGCCTTTCTGAGTTTCTCGCCTCGCCCGGGGTCGTCTTCCAGGGTGAGCACGTAAGCCGGCGCCACGTGATCAAGTACGTCGCGAACAAGCTCGGCGGTGATCATTTCGATCCCGCGAGAAGGAAAGATGAGCAGGCGTACAAGATCCTCGATGACGCCATGAACGCCGCCCAGGTCCTCGACCAGCGGCTCGTTTACTTCGAACTGCTCTCGATCGGTCAGGCGGTCGCGCAGTCCGCGGACGCGAAGAAACTCCGCGGGCTGATCACGTAGGACCTCGTCGCGGGTGCTCACGACGTAGCCGACGAGGTCAGTACATTGCGCGCCAGTTTTGCGCCAGTCGGCGCCAGTTCTGAGCGGTCGTTAGCGGTTTCAAGCGGTACAACGCACCCAGGGCAATCCAGGGAACGCGCGTTCCAGACGCGCTGCAAACCGGCCGTTTTTCGCTTGACTAGGCGGCGGGGGTGGGATTCGAACCCACGAGACGCCTCTCGGCGTCTAGCGGTTTTCAAGACCGCCCCTTTCAACCACTCGGGCACCCCGCCGAAGGCGAGGGTCAGTCTAGCCCGGGCCCGCAGCGCCTTTCCGGAGTGCGCCGAACTCCTCGAGAACCGACGGGATTGAATACGTGCCGCCTTCGTCCTGGAAGTTCTCCATGATCGCGAGTAGTACGCGGGCCGTGACGGCCGTTCCGTTCAGCGTGTGCACGGGCTCCAGCCCGCCGTCTTCCCGGCGGAAGCGAACGTCGAGCCGGCGGGCCTGGTAGTCGGTCGTGTTCGACGTGGACGTGATCTCGCGGTAGCGCTGCTGCGTCGGAAACCACGCCTCGAGGTCGTATTTCTTCACCGCAGAGGCTCCGAGGTCCCCGGCCGCGATGTTCACGACGCGGTAAGGAATCCCGAGCTCGCCCACGAGCTCCTCCTCGATGGCGAGCAGGCGGTCGTGCTCCTCCCGGGAGTGCTCCGGGAGGCAGAAGACGAACATCTCGACCTTGTCGAACTGGTGGACGCGGAACATGCCGCGGGTGTCCTTCCCGGCGGCCCCCGCCTCCCGGCGAAAGCAGGTCGAATAGCCCGCGTAGCGGAGCGGCAGCTCGTCCGCGGCAAGCTTCTCCTCCATGTGCATGGCGGCGAGCGCCACCTCCGAGGTTCCGGTCAGGTAGAGCTCGTCGCGCTCGATTCGGTAGAGGTTGACCTCGTCCGTCGGCAGGAACCCGGTTCCGTACATCGCCTTCTCGAGGACGAGGACCGGCGGCAACACAGGCGTGAAGCCCTTGCCGACGAGTCGGTCGAGGGCGAAGCGGTACAGGGCGAGCTCTGTCAGCGCGGTCTCGCCAAGCCGGTAGGCGAAGCGCGCTCCGGACACCTTGGCGCCCCGCTCCATGTCGATTTGCCCGAGCTCGAGGTGGTCGCGAGGGTCGAACCCGAGCTCCTGAGGCTCGCCGACTCGCTTCAGCTCGACTGCGTCCTCCTCGGTGAAGCCGTCCGGAGCGCTCGGGTCGGGCGGGTTGGGGACGATGTCGAGGAGCTCCTGGAAGCGCGCCTCGACCTGCTCGAGCTCCGCCTCGAGTGCCTGGAGCTCTGCCTTGACGCTCTTCAGCTCCTTGAGCTGCTCAGGGGTCGGCTTCCCTTTGAGCTTCTGGCGGGCTCGCAGCTCCTCGATGCGGGGAAGGAGGGCGCGCCGTTCCCGGTCTGCCTCGAGGAGCGCGTCGAACTCCTCCGCCGCCCCCTTGCGGGCGAGGGCGGCGCGCCAGGCGTCCGGGTCGGCGCGCGCGGCGCGAATGTCGATCATCGCCGAGAGTCTAAGAAGCCTTCGATCACCTGGGCGACTCCCTCCTCTTCCACCGGCGGACAGACGAAGTCGGCGACCGCCAGCACCCGCTCGTGTGCGTTCGCGACGGCGACGCCGTAGCCGGCCCACTCCAGGAGCTCGACGTCGTTTTCGCCGTCCCCGAACGCCACCGTGCGCTCGCGGGAGAAGCCGAGATGCTCGACTAGAAAGGCCAGACCGGAGGCCTTCGTCACCTCGGGACTCGCGAACTCGAGGAAGTAGGGGAGGGACTTCGAGATGTAGAGGCGGCCGTCGAAGCGCGCCTTCATCCGCTCCTCGAGCACGTCGAGACGTGTGGGCTCTCCGACCGCGACCAGCTTTGTCGCCGGCTTCTCGAGCCACTCGACGAGGTCGCCGACCTCGTGAACGGTGAGGTTCTGGAAGGAGGAGTACGCGTGGGACTCGGCCGTATGGCGGGCGACGTACAGCTCGTCGTCCACGTAGCAGTTGACGGGGAAGCCCTCGGCGTCGATCGCCGCGATGGCCTCCTTCGCCAACTCGACAGGGATCGGCTCGTGGCGAAGGAAGCGTCCGGTCGCAGGCTCGGCGACGACGGCGCCCTGGTAGCAGACGACAGGGTCGTCGATGCCGGCCTCTTCCAGGTAGGGACGAACCGAGCGAAACATCCGACCCGTGGCGACGACGACCCGCACGCCGCCTTCTCTCGCGGCCGCGATCGCTGCGCGCGTGCGCGGTCGCAGGATGCCGTCTTCCGCGATCAGCGTGCGGTCGAGATCGCAGGCGAAGACCTCGACGCGCTCGGGAAAGTCGTCCGGAAGGGTCAGCTCTTCGGCTGCAGAAACGCGACGAGGTCGGCGAGCTGCGTCTGATCGAGCTTCGTCCCGTAGTCCTTCGGCATGATGTCCTGGAAGCCCGTGGCCACCTCGGCGCTCGGATTGACGATCGACTCGAGGATGAACTGGGCGTCCTTGCCCTTGAGCGCCGTGTCGAGGTTCGGCCCGACCGTCGCGGTCGATCCCGCGGGGCCGTAGGTGTGGCAGCTCGAGCACGGCGGCTGCGCTGTCTTCGTGAAGATCTCCTTGCCTGCGGCCGGGTCCCCCGCGGCGACGTTGACGGTCCCCGCGCCCGGAATGGTCCCGATTACGGTCTCGGCCGTGGGCGCCACAGTCTGTTCTCCCCCACAGCCGGCCAAGACAACGCCCAGGATGAGCGCGAGCAGGAGGCGACGGCGCATCGGCCGCGAAGCATAACGGCCTCGCAAACGAGATAGCCGACGAGGCCCGCCACGGCTACGTCGCTCGGCGCGTCGTTGACGACGAGCGACACCGCGATCGCCGCGGCGAAGGCGAGCGGCAGCGCCCGCTGCGAGAGCGGGGCGTCGGACGCGAGCAGCCTGACGACCAATGCGGCGAGAGCGGTGAGCGAGAGGAAGAAGGCGACGGCAGGCCCCGGGCCGAGCGTGATGTGACGCCACGAGATGAGGAGCCTGTCGCCGAAGCGAGAGGCGAGATCTGCCGGCCCGCCGCCGAGCGCCCGCGTCACGTGGCTCGAGCCTCCCGTGGCGGCGTCGAGCGCAACGAGTCCGCCCGCGACGAGAACGGCGGCTCCGAGCGCGACCGCAAGCGCCCGTCCGCGCAGTCCCACGCGCAGGGCGGCGAGCAACCCGTAGCCGGCGGTGAGGACGACCGCGCCGCCCCCGTCGGCGCCGAAGCGGCTTCCGGCGATCGTGACGAAGGCGAGAAGCGCGACCGCGCCAAACCCCAGCGCTCCAAAGCGGCGGGCGAGCAGCGCCGCGGCCGCGAGCGCGGGAACGAGCAGCATCGTCTCGAGCAGATTCGTCACGCCGTAGAAGCGGCCGGCTTGGCCAGGCCCCCAGGGGGAGTAGGCGATCCAAGCGCCGTCGACCGCGAAGGCGACGAGGTAGAGCGCGAGGACGGCAGCGAGGACGAACCCGACGGCGGTCCAGCTCCTGAGGACGACCGCCAAGGGCACAGAGGCCCCCACCGCCGCCGCAATCACGAGGAGGACGATCCAGGTCGTGGCCGTCTCGGTCGCACCGAGAGCGAGGTTCGCGGCGAGCGCCGTCCCGTACGCGAGGAGGGCCGCGCGCGGGAAGAGGAGCGCGAGGGCGGCGGCCAGCGCGGCGACGAGCAGGCTCGACGCGAGCCGCGCCTCCTTCTTCGCGTCGATGAGCCGGTCGAGTGCGAGCAGCCGCTCGGCGGGATCGCGCTGCGGCGTCCAGCCCAGCCCGCCTTTCTCGCCGAGGGCCGTGGGGGCGACGTCGACGATCGAGACGACGCCGGGCAGTCGGCTCGAGGACGACGTCAAGAGCCCGTGGAAGCCCCGGCCGAGCACGGCGATCGGGTACCGGCGGTCATTCGGATGCTCGCTTCCAGAAGGAAGGCCGAGGACTATCGCCGGGCCCCGTCGTGGCGGCTCAGCCGCGGTCTCGAACGACACGCGCGGAGGAGCGCTCGGCACGCCGCCGTCCAGCAGCGCGTTGCGCAACTCGCCTCGGATGAGCGCCGCGCGCGCCTGCTCGCCACTTGTCGTAGGCCCATTGGCTGGCACGAGCAGGCCGACGGCGCCGCGATCCGCGAGCCCCTGGAGATCGTCGAGCTCGAGTCCCGGTACGAGCACGATGCGAAATTCCTGCGCCGCCGCGGCGGCAGGACCGGCTGCGACAAGCAGCACGAGCGCCGCCAGGGTGAGCGTTCGAATCACCGGCGCAAGGTACAATCTGAGCTACCCCATCGGCCCCGAGGAGAGTTGAACTTCCTATGAAACGCAAGGCTTTCGGACGCGACTTCGGCCTGTCGGCGCGCATGATCACGACGTCGTTCTTGCTCGGCGCGCTCTACGTCGTGTTCGCCGTAGTCCTCTTCCAGGTCCTGAACGTCGGGCTCGCGCCCATGCTCCTGATTGTCGTCGGGCTGGCCGTGTTTCAGTACTACACCTCTGACAAGCTGGCGCTCAGAGCCTCGGGCGCGAAGGTCGTCACGCCCGAGCAGGCGCCCGAGCTGCACGCGATGGTCGAGCGGCTCTGCGCGATGGCCGACCTGCCCAAGCCGCGCGTGGCCATCATCCCGACCGACGTGCCGAATGCCTTCGCGACCGGCCGGAGTCCCAAGCACGCCGCGGTGGCGGTGACCGAGGGGCTTTGGCGCCGGCTCGAGCCGCAGGAGATCGAGGGGGTGCTCGCGCACGAGCTCGCCCACATCGGGAACCGCGACGTGCTCGTCATGACCCTCGCGAGCTTCTTCGCGATGCTCGCGGCTCTGCTGACCCGGTTCGGCCTCTACGGCGGCATGTTCAGCGGCGGAAACCGGAGCCGCGACGGCGGCACGCCGGTCTGGCTGATCATCTTCGTCGTCTCCCTGTTGACGTACGTGATCAGCTTCGTCCTGATCCGGATGATCTCGCGCTACCGCGAGTACGCCGCCGACCGCGGTTCGGCCCTCCTCACTGGCGCGCCCGAGCAGCTGATGAGCGCGCTCCAGAAGATCGCGAGCGACATCATCCGCATTCCGCAGCGCGACCTCCGCGAGGTCGAAGCGATGAACGCGTTCTTCATCATCCCGACGTCGGTCAAGTCGTCGTTGGGCGAGCTCTTCGCCACCCACCCGCCGCTCGAGAAGCGCCTGGCGCGCCTCGCCGCTATCGCCCAGGAGATGGGCCGCCCGGTTCAGTAAGTGGGGTTGGGGAACGTCCTCTTCGGGCGCAAGAAGCTCAAGGGCGCGAACCTCGACAAGCTCTTCGCTCTTTCGACCGCGGCGATCACGCTCGAGACGGAGTGCAACCTCAAACCGGCCGGCGTTGCGGCGGTCGTCTTCAAGCCGCTCTCCGCCGGCGAGTTCACGCGGGCGGAGAACGAGATCGACGAGCTGCTCGGTGTCGCTGCCCGCGACTCGGGCTCCGAGGTGCGGCGTCGCTCGGACACCTTGGGCTTCGAGTGGATCGTCATCCGCGACAAGGATTTCGAAGACCTTGTGACCACGACCCACCTGGTCAGCTCCGAGCTCGCCGATCGCGGCTTCGGCGGGCAGCTCCTCGCTGCCCTTTTTGCCTTCCAGGACCGGGAGCGCCGCGTCTACCTGATCTACGGCTACAAGCGCGGCACGTTCTGGCCGTTCATCCCGAGCGGGGAGGACCAGGAGCGGGACAACGCGGAGGAGCTCCGCCTGAAGAACCAGCTCGAGGGAGAGCTCCCGATCGAGCCGGACCTGACTCGCTGGCTTGCCCTCTTCAACGCTCCGCTCGACTGATCGCAAACCGACGCCCGCAGCAAGCCGCGGGCGCCGGGCCGTCATCCCCCGAGCGAATCAGTCCAACGGGCGGGAATCGTCGCGCGCGTCGGCTGCCGGCTCGAGGCTTTCCAGGGGGTTCTCGCCGGTTGCGTCCTTGAACGCCAGCGGGATCTGGCGCCGCTTGCTCACGCGGAGCTTGGAGCGCAGGATGTCGGAGTGAGCCTTCGCCGTCCGGGGCGAGACTCCGAGCCGCTCGGCGATCTCAGCGTTCGAGCATCCCTCGGCGATGAGTTGCACCACCTGCCGCTGGCGTCCCGTGAACCGTAGGCCTTCGCTGAGAGTGATCATGCGCGGCCATGCTCGCAGCGGACCGCGCGGGGCGCTATTGGCCGCGCGAGGGATCTTCCGCGCTACACCATTCGGCGTACGAAGGCGGCCTGGTGGCCGCGCGCGTTCACTTCGTGGAGGGCTTCCGGTTGGAGAGCGCCGACGTCGAGCAGGAGCTGAAGCTCGTCGCGAAGGTGCGTTCGCATCATCTCGGGCCCGTCGGTGGCGATCGTGAAGGGGATGTCGCGGTCGACGAAGGCGGACACGCTCTCGCGCAGCGCCGCCTCGTCCGCGAGGGCCCGCGTCAGGAGGTTCGAGGTAGGGCAGATCTCGAGAACGACGCCCGAGTCCCGTACGAGCCGCATGGTCTCCTCGTCTCGGGCAGCGAGGATCCCGTGGCCGATGCGGTCGGGGCGAAGGTGCTCCACGACCTCCCCGATCTCCGCAATGCCGTCCGCGCCGCCTTCCTCGCCGACATGGATGGTGATGCCGAGCCCTGCAGCCCGGGCCTCTTCGACGAGCGGGGCCAGGTCGCGGTACGGGTAGCGGCCGTTGTTGGGGCGCGGGCCGGCGATGTCGACGCCGACGACTCCGCGCTCCGGTAGCGGATCGCCTTCTCGATGATCACCTCGTTCTGCTCGCGCGTGAAGGTGCGGTCCATCATGAGGATGAGGCCTGCCCGGACACGCGGGTACTCGAGGCCCGCGCGGTCGAGCCCACGGACGGCGGCCATGATGATGTGGTCGAGGTCACGCTCGCCGCCGCGATTTCGCTTCATCGGGTTGAAGCGGAGCTCGAGCGTCGTGATGTTCTGCGTCCGGTAAGCGCCGCCGATGGCCCCGTGCACCGAGCGCTCGACGGCTAGCGGGCTCGACTGGATCAGCTCCGTCCACTTGTAGATCTCGTCCAGCTCGGGGAGGCCTTCGACTCCGCGCGGGTCGATGGTGACCAGTTCGACGAACTCCCAGTAGTCCTTGACCGGAAGCGCGATCCCTTGCTCATGCGCGAGCGTCCACATGACCGCCGGATCGACGGACGCGCCCAAGTGAGTGTGCAGCTCCGCGAGCCCGCCGCGCGCGAGCTCCTCGACGACGGCTCTGGTATCGCTCACGCAGCGAGTCTAAAGTTCCGCCGTGCCAAGCCCGCGCGATGTACTCGGGTACATGCGCGCCGTGTCCCGGGGAAGCCCTGTGGACCGGCGCTGGTCGATTCCCGGGATGGTCGTCTCGCGGATGCGTCACGGTCGGGCGCCGGAGGACTCGCCGCTGACGGTGAAGGACGTGATGGCCAGCGCGGACTATCGCGACCTCAGGACGCCGAACGTGGCCGAGGGCGATCCGGCGCCCGATTTCGAGCTCCCAACTCTCGATGGTGACGAGACTGTGCGCCTAGCCTCGCTGCTCGAGCGGCGTCCGGTTGCACTCGTCTTCGGCTCCTACACCTGACCCCCCTTTCGCGCCCAGGTCGGGGCGCTGGACAGGCTGGCGAAACGGTTCGGCGACCGCGTGCACTTCCTCGCCGTCTACATCCGCGAGGCGCACCCGGAGGAGGGGTGGATCCTCCCGGAGAACCGCCGCTCGGAGCTCGCCGTCCACGAGCCGAGGAGCGACGAGGAGCGCCGGAGCATTGCGTCAACGTGTGCGACCAACCTGCGGCTGCAGATGCCGATGGTTGTCGATCGGGTCGACAACGCGGTCGCCTCCGCCTACGGCGGCTGGCCCGACCGTCTCTACCTCGTCGGCCGGGACGGGCGGATCGCCTTCCAGGGCGGCGAGGGCCCGTTCGGCTTTAAACCGGACGAGCTCGAGCTCGCGATCGAACGGGAGCTACGTCAGAGCTGAGACCGCGGCGGCGAGCTTGGCGCCCGCAAGCCGTTCCGGGATCTCCTCGAGCCGCTGGACCGGCTCGGCGCTGAAGACGAACCGTACGTACCGCTCGGCCACTTCGTCGCCCCAACCGCGCATGCCCGTGGCGGCGATCTGCGACTCCTCGAGGAGAAGCTGCGAGGCCTCCTCGGGCTCGAAGCCGAGAGACGCGACGTCCAGGAGGAGCGACCAGCCGCCGGTGGGCTTGACGAAGGGCCAGCCGGGAAGCCCCTCGAGCATCGTGTCGCGGCGGCGCTCGAGCTCGACGACGCAATCAGCAACGTGACCCTGGTCGCCGCGCAAGACTGCGGCCGCCGCGCGCCGGGCGATCGAGACCGGGCAGGTCGTGTTGTAGACGTGTGCCCAGCCGACGTCCGTGACCGTCGACTCGGGGCCTGCGACCCAGCCGACGCGCCAGCCGATCATCCGGTGCTCCTTCGAGAGCGAGCCGACTACGACGGTGCGCTCGTGCATGCCGTCCAGCGTGAGCGGGTGGACGAGCGGGCGTCCGTCGAAGAGGAGGCGTTCCATCGCCGCGTCGTAGACGAGGAAGAGGTCGCGCTCGCGGCAGAGGTCGCAGACGGCGCGCCAGTCGTCCTCGTCGAGGTAGCCGCCGGACGGCATCGACGGGCTCATGAGCAGAAAGCCTGTCGTCTTCGGCCCGACGACCCGGTCGAGCGCTTCGCGGTCGAAGCGCCACCCGTCGTCTTCGGCGAGGAAGGGGATGAAGGTCGGAGTTCCCCCCGCAAGGCGGATGCGGTTGACGATCCCCGCGTAGGTCGGGTCGGTGACGACGACCTCGTCGCCCGGGTCGACGAGCGCGAGGAGGACGTTGAGGAGGCCCTCCATGCCGCCGACGGTGACGACGATCTCCCGCACCGGATCGTAGCGGTGGCCCGTCCGCGCCTCGGTGAACTCGGAGATCGCAGCGCGGAGGTCGAGGTCGCCGGTGAACGGCAGCCAGCTGTTGGCCTCAGGAGTAGCGAGGCCGGCGACGGTCTCCGGCACGGCCTCCGGCGGGAGTGGAAGATCGGTGTCGAGGTTCTCCATCCTCAGCACCGAACGGCCGCCGGCGTCCGCGGCTGCTGCGACGCGGTCGATGCCGAAGCCGCGAAGGGGCTCGATTCTCTTAGCGCGCCGGATCATCGCGGGCGAGTCTAATCCGCCGCCGTGAACGGCGAGGCCCCAGAGACGGCGGAGCCGGTTAGGCTCCGCGGCGTGAAGGTGGGGATCGTCGTGCCCTACTCGTGGTCGTTCTGGGGCGGCGTCCTCGAGCATGCGGACAACCAGGCGCAGGCCCTGCAAGCGCTCGGCGTCGACGTGAAGCTGATCGTCGGCAACGACCCGCCGGGCCGGCTGACGAAGCTCCTCCACCCCAAGGAAGGCCGGCATACGCCGCCGCCCGGCTACGTTGTCCCAGTTGGACGCTCGGTGATCGTGCCCGCCAACGCCTCGCTCCCCAACATCGTCCTCTCGCCAGCGGCAATGCTCCGCCTCAAGCGCGTGCTCGCGGAGGAGCGCTTCGACGTCGTCCATGTGCACGAACCGCTCGCGCCGATCCTCTCGGTTTTTACTCTGGTGGTCGCGGAGAGCCCGGCTGTCGCCACCTGCCATTCCGCCGGGAAGCTCGCTTGGTATCCCCTTGGGAAGGCGTTCTGGGGAATCGCCGCGGAGCGCATCGACTACAGGATCGCCGTCTCGGAAGCTGCGCGCCGCTCGGCAGAGCCCTATGTCGGCGGTCCGATCGAGATCATCCCGAACGGGATTGTCCTGCCGCCCCGATTCGACGCGGGGAACCGGGACGGCAATGTGGTCTTCATCGGCCGCAACGAGCAGAGAAAAGGCCTCCAGATCGTCCTGCGGGCGTGGCCTCAGGTCGCCGTTCGTACGGGAGCTCGCCTGCGAGTCATCGGCGCCGATCCGCTTTCCGTCCGCTGGCTGGCGCGCCGCGAAGGACTATCGCTTGACAGCGTGGACCTTCTGGGAGGGCTGTACGAGGACGAGCTCACGCTCGAGCTCGAGCGCGCGAGCCTGCTTGCGGCGCCCGCGCTCGGAGGCGAGAGCTTCGGGATGGTGCTGACGCGAGCGTTCGCGTCCGCGACACCGGCCGTCGCGTCGGACATCGAGGGCTACGCGGCGGTCGCGACCCCAGAGAGCGCGGTGCTGGTCCCGCCGGGCGAACCCGACCCACTCGCGCACGCGCTCATCGAGCTGCTCGAGGACGAAGCGCGACGACGGACGCTCGGCGAAGGCGCGCGGAAGGTCGCGGAGCGCTACTCGTGGGAGCCGATCGCGAGACGGCTGGTCACGATCTACGAGGAGCTCCAGGACGAGGGGGTCAGGGAGCAGGCCGCAGCCTGATGCGCCTCCCGATCCCCGCAAGCAGCGCCGGTCGCGTGGCGCTCGTCGCCTCGCTCCTGGCGATCCTCGTAGGCCTCCTCGTCTGGAACCATCCGAACTTCTCGCTTCTCGGAGACGCCTTCCGCGCGGTCTCCTGGTTCTGGGTCGGGCTCGCAGTCGCGATCAACCTCTTCTCCGTCGCCGTGCGGTCGTCTGCCTGGCGCGTGGTCATCACGCACGCTGTCCCGCCGCCGTGGCCACGCTGGTGGGTTGTCTTTTCTGCCTTCTGCGTCGGCCTGCTCGGAAACGTTGCGGTGCCGGGGCGCGCGGGGGAGCTCGCGCGCGTCGCCGTCATCACGCGGCACCTGCGCCGGCGCCCGGGCACCTGGGCCACCATCGTCGGGACCGTCTTCGCCCACCGGCTGTTCGACGTCGTCGCATCCCTCGGTCTCGTCGTCTACGTCCTCTACACCGCCCGGATCCCAGAGTGGGCAAAACCTGCTCTGGCAATCGCCATCGGGGTGGGCATGGGGCTACTCCTGGCAGGGATCGTGCTCGCGCGCCGGAACCCTCGCCCGCTCCAGGAGGAGCTTGGGCCAGTACGGCGCGTGCTGCGGATGGCGCGCCACGGGCTAACCGTCTTGCGCCGGCCCGGGCCTGCGATCGCCGCCCTCCTCTTCCAGCTCATGGGCTGGACGGCGCAGCTCTTCGCTGTGTGGGCGGCCTTCAGGGCCTTCCAGATCGACCTCGGCTTTCCGGCCGCCGCGCTCGTGCTCGTGCTGATGAACGTCGTCACCGTCTTCCCGTTCTGGCCTGGAAACGTTGGGCTGCTCCAGGCCGCGATCGCCTTCGCGCTCCTCTCGTACGGCGTGGGCTACCCGCACGGCTTCGCCTACGGGATCGGGCTCCAGGCGATCGAGGCGTCCGTCGGGGTCGGGCTGGGCGGTCTCTTTCTCGCCCGAGAGGGCTTCTCGTTCGCGATGTTGCGGCGGATGCCCGAGGTGACGGACGTCGAGGTCGACGGGGACGCGCGCGTCGAACGGATCGCGTAGAAGCCCCGCCGCGCAGGCGCTTCTAGCCGGTGCCGGGCGGAATCCGGGGCTCTCGGAAGATCTCTTCGTCGCGGAAGCGGTGCGCGTCTTCCTCGAGGAGGTCGGCTTCTTCCTGCTCCGACCGCTTCTCGCCCTCACTCGCTCTGGCCTTCGCGGTGTCTTCGGGCGTTTCGGTCACCCGACCTTGGCGTCGCCGCCACAGGTTGTCGAGCCAGCCCATTCGTACCTCCTTTTGAGGGCAACTTACCCGGTGAGCTGGGAAAGGAAGCGCGCGCGTTCGCTCAACCGCGGGCAGGATGCCCCTGGTTTCGTACAGGCGGATCTCCTCCTCCAGCGCGCTTTTCGTCTCTTCGGTGTGACCGGCGAGTGACGGTCTTGCGCGCTTCGCCCGCCATGTGGCGAGTTTACGACGCGAAAAGGGCGCTTCTAGTGGGTGTGCTCATGTGCCTGCGCCTCGCGGAGCCGCCGGGCGAGCGTCTGGAGCATCGCCCACGCCACCTGCGGGTGCTCCTCCACGAAGGGCTTGAACTCCCAGGCGGTGAGCCCGTAGCTGAGGATGTCGGTCGCAGCGGTGATGCTCGCCGAGCGCGTTCCTTCGTCGATCAGCGCGATCTCGCCGAAGTAGTCGCCGGGCCCGAGCGTGGCCCTGACCTCTCCACCCACGCTGACCGTCGCGTTGCCCTCGACGATGACGAAGAAACCCGCGGCGCCGGCCCCCTCCTTGGTCACCGCGGAGCCTTCCGAGAACCGGCGCTCCTTCATCTGCCGGGCGAGCAACTCGAGATCATCGTCGGACAGGCCCGAGAAGATCGGAACGTTGCGAAGAGCTTCCTGGGGGGACGCGGCCATGCGGGCGAGATCATACGAGAGAAGGTCCGGGCGGGAAAGCGGCGAACACTGGGCCGATGCAAACACAGGCCGCCCTCTACCAGGAAATCGACCTCGAGCTCTCGTGGTCGGAGAAGGAGCTGCCCGAGCGTGAGCGGACGAAGCACGTGCACCGCCTCCATCCGTACCTGGGAAAGTTCGTGCCCCAGCTCGCCGAAGTCTTCCTCCGCCGGCATGCCCGGCCGGGGAACCTCGTTTGGGATCCATTCGCAGGGTCGGGCACGACGCTCGTCGAGTCGAACGCCTTCGGTGCCCGCGCGGCCGGCTGCGACGTGTCCGCCTTCAACTGCCTGCTGATGCGGGTCAAAACGGCCACGTACGAGCCCGGCGCGCTTCTGGCCGACGTCGTCCGCCTCTCCGCTCCGGAGACGCCCGCCAAGGCGGCGTCCACCTCCCCCTACCTGAAGCGCTGGTTCGCGCCCCGCTCGGTCACCGAGCTCGCCGCTTTTCGCGAGCGAATCGCGGGAACGGAGTACCCCGAGCTCTGGCGGGTGGTCCTCTCCCGCTCGGCGCGCTCCGCACGGCTCGCGCGTCATGACGACCTCGATTTCCCGGCCGAGCCCGTCCAGCAGGAGTACTTCTGCCACAAGCACCGTCGCGTCTGCCGACCGGTCGGCGAGGCGGAGAAGTTCCTCAAGCGCTACGTCCGCGACGCCGTCCAACGCGTGCAGGAGTTCGCCGACGTGCGCTCGTCGGAGCCGGTGACCGTCCTGCACGGCGACGCTCGGGAGCTCGATCCGCCGGGACCCGTCGACCTCGTGCTGACCTCGCCTCCGTATCCGGGCCTCATCGACTACCACGAGCAGCACGCGTACGCCTACGAGCTGCTGGGACTCGAACGGCGGGACGCGGACGAGATCGGACGCGGCGTCAAGGGTTACTGCGAAGACGTCGCTGCGGTGCTCTCTCGCGCGCGGCGATCGCTGCGGAGGAGCGGCAAGGTCGTAATCGTCGTCAACGACCGGCGCCGGCTCTACGACGGCATTCTCTCGGCCGCGGGGCTCAAGCTCGAGGACCGCATCATCCGCCACGTGAACCGCCGCACCGGGCGCCGCCGCGGCGAGTTCTACGAAGAAGTCTTGATCGCCACTCCCTGAATCCCGTCGCACGTGAGGGGCGTCAGCCCTGGAAGCCGTGTGCGCTCGACGCCCCCGGTGTCGAAGCCGGCAGCAGCGACCGCCGCCCGCGTGTCGCGGTTCAGGTGGCAGTTTCCGGCGAGCTTCCGGTGCAGCGGAGTCAGCCGCTCCTGCCAGCGGGCTATCCCGCCCTCGGCGAGCACATGCTCGAGAAGGACGAGCCTGCCCCCTGGCTTGAGGACGCGCCGAGCCTCGGCGAGCACGGCAGGCGGGTCCACCACCGAGCAGAGCATGAAAGCGGATACCACGACGTCGAAGCTCTCGTCGGGAAAGGGCATCGCTTCTGCGGAGGCCTCTACGACCTCGACGGGCACCCTCGCTGCAGCGGCCTTGGCCGGGAGACGCTTCGCCATGCTCGCGTCCGGCTCGAGCGCGACGACGCGCGCGGCATGCTCGTAGTGGGGGAGGCTGGCTCCAGTGCCCGCCCCAATTTCGAGCACCTCTCCTGCGAGGCCGCCGAGCAGCTCATGCCGCCGAGCTCCCAACTCGCGCTCCTCGGAACGGCGCGCCATCAGGTCATAGAGCCAACCGATCAGGGACGTGCCTCCTCGATCCGGGCCCCGAGCTCCTCGATCTTCCCCTCGGCCGACTCGAGCTTGCCGAGGCAGTAGCGGTAGAGCTCGTCGCCGCGCTCCCAGAGGGCGACCGCGTCCTCGAGGCTCGCGCGACCGCCTTCCAGCTCGGACACGATCCGCTCGAGCTCGCGCTGGGCCTGCTCGAAAGGGACGGCGTCGTTCACCCGCGTGTCTCCTCGACGCGCGCGGCAAGCGCGCCTTCGGCGAGCTCGACATCGATTCGGTCGCCGGGAGCGACCGCCGCGGCGGTGCGAACGATCCCGGTGTCCGTCCGGACGATCGCGTACCCTCGAGCCAATGTTGACTGATGAGACAACGTCCGCAAGCGTCCGGCCAGCGAGTCGAGCGCCGCCCGCTTGCGCTCGACAAGAAGCAGAGGAGCGCGGTCGAGTCGCGCCCGGAGCGCGCGAAGGCGCTCACGGAGCTCGCCCTCGTCCGGGACGACCAGGCGAGCGGCTGCCGTTGGCGTGGACGCGCGGGCATCGGCAGCGAGATCGCAAAGAGGCGTGTCCTGCTCGTGGCCGACGGCCGACACCACTGGCACGGGACAGCCCGTCACGGCGCGGACGAGTCGCTCGTCGCTGAACGGCAGCAAATCCTCGAAGCTGCCTCCGCCGCGGGTCAGGACGACGACGTCGACGCCGGGTTCCCTGACGATGTCCGCGAGCGCAGTCGTGAGAGCCGGGGCGGCGCGTGGTCCCTGCACATATGTCTGCGCGATGACGATCTGCGCGGCGGGGAAGCGAGCCGTGACGGCGGTGACGAAGTCGCGCTTCGCCGCAGCCTCGTTGCCGGTCACCAGGGCGATCCGGCGGGGGAAGAGCGGCAACGGTCGCTTGCGCGCCGACGCGAACAGGCCTTCGCCGGCGAGTCGGCGCTTGAGCTGCTCGATTCCCGCCAGCAGAGCTCCGAGGCCCAAGGGCTCGATCGTCAGGGCGCGGAGGCGAAACTCGCCGCGGGCGGCGAAGAGCTCAGGCCGGCCGAAAACGTGAACCGTCGTGCCGTCGACGAGCTCGAGGCGGAGCGCGTCGAAGCCGCTCCGCGGCATGCTGACGGGAAGGCAGGAGCCGTCCCGCGGATCCTTCAGAGTGAAGAAGACGCTCTGCCAGCGGTCCTGGCGCCGGAACTCCGTGACCTCGCCTTCGACCCAGATGGTCGGCAGTCGCGTGAGCCACGAAGCAACGCCGCGATTGAACGCGGAGACGGTGTAGACCTTGCGATCCCCGTGGAGCTGGTGCTCGACCTTCATACGGTCGAATCTAGCTCAGCGCACGTACAGGGGGAGTCGCGGAGCCGTGCCGAAACGCTAGAGGAGGATCTGCGCCGCGACGTCGGCCGAGCAGCCGCGATGACCGACCAGCTCCACGGCTTCGTGAAGATCGGCTTCGCTTTGAGCGATCCGCTCCGCGAGCGGAAGCGGGTAGCCGGCCTCCATGAGGACGTGAAGGCGCCAACTTTCGACTTTCCCGCGCTCGTCCTGTTCCCGCTCGAGGATCGTCAACTCTTCCATCCCGCGTAGGTTCGGCCTAATTCAGACGAACCCTGCTCCGAAACGTTAGCCCCTTGCAATGAAGCTAAAACCCGCATGGCTTCATTGTCGCAGCTGCCGTCCTTGCCGCTAAATGCTGTCCCCGTGGGGTCCCGGTGTGGTCTGGATCGCCGCCTCCGATGAGTTTGTCCCGTGAAGGAGCAAATGCCCGATGCCCGAGAAGCCCTGGCGGCGCGCCGGAAAGGCCGCCTACCTAAATTGCCCTGACTGCGGCGCCCTAGTCAACGCTGCCGCGGCGAAGTTCCACGACTGCGAGGACCACCGCAAAGCGCGCGCAGAGACAACCACCCGGCGGGACGGCGGCGCCTTTGTAGGCCACCGCAACGTAATCGCCACGAGGGACGGCTTCACCGACGACGGCCAGATCGTTCGCCTCAGCGTCGTGGCGGTGCCGGGTGAGGACCAATACCCCTCGCGCAGCCCTCAGAACGCGGCCACGCTTGGAGGCAGCTACCGCTATAGGCGCGTCGCACCTGGGTGGCACAAGCAGCCGTCCGGGCAACCAGGCGGCTGGGCGCGCGGTCACGAGAAGACCGGAAAGCCGGTTGGCCGTCCGAAGTTCGAGGAGCTCAGCGAGTTTGGTCGTCTCACACTGCGGCAGGAATTCGCCGGCCAACTCAACGGGTATTCGCTCGAGAAGGTGCAAGCGGTGCTCTCGCGTGGCGGGAAGCCACGGGACGAACCGGCCCGTGCTCGACCAGGCGGGGAGGGCGGTTGTCACGCTCGTGAGCGAGGGCCGACGGCGCGCAGCTCTAGCCGAGGCGATCGGAGTCCAGCGTAAAACGGTTGATCGCCTATTTCAGCGGGGACAGAACACCCCGACCTAAATGTCCCAGAAATGCCCTCTTTATATAAAGACACCTTTCCAAGGATCTCGGTGACGGGCATCGCCGGGATGAGCCCGTTGCGCTCCTGCTCGAAGCGCTTTAGCGAGCGCTGCATCGGAGGCTGGAAGGTAACCGGCGGTCGGGAATACGCGCCCTGACCGTCGGTTCCTTCCTACTCGACTTCGGGAGGCCCCGTGACCGCCTGTTTCAAGTGCGTAGCCCAGCCTGCGCGGGACGGGGCACATCGCGTCTGCGAAAGTTGCCACTCAGCGCAGCATTGCCCCGTTTGCGAGCGAGCGGCTGTAGCTCGGGCAGCCGAACGAGCTGCGGAACGCAGGGCTGAGCGGAAGGCGAAGCAGCCGAAGCGCGCAAAGAAGAAATAGCCGACCCCCTTTTTTCCTGTTCAACGTAACGGAAAGGATCACCGTGGAAGCACCAGTTACACACCCATCGCGCGGAGAAGCGTTTATCGCCACCCGCATTCCGCCAACTTGGAAGGCCGACCTTCTTCGCGTAGCTCAGCAAAACGAGCGCAGCGTTGCAGGCGAGCTCCGTCTCCTCGTCAGGCGCCACCTCGACGCAGAAAGGACGACCAAATCGTGAACATGGACGTATATCGCGCTAGCCAGCGAGCGAGAGCGAAAACCGTTAGAGCACGCGCTGACGCGGCGCTCTCTCGACTCGGAGGGAAACCAGTAGACCGTTCGAGCAACCCTCTCACTAGAGGCTTGACGGCATCGGAAATGGAGAAAGACGCCGCGTCGATCAGAAACATTCTTCGCGTCTGGAAGATCACCGGGAAAGGTGGACCCGGCAGCACCATCGTTCTGCCGAGCGGCCGGGAGATCAAGGCCCCCGGGTCCAATGACACGCGCAGTCAGTTTGAATGGGCTGTCAAACGAACCCCCAAGCATCTGAGGCCTAAAAGGAGGAAGCAAGGATGAGCCCCATCGCCGGTTACGACAACGCACTTCAGGTGCGCTCAACGTTAGCCGCACTACTCCGCGAACGTAAGCAGCGTGAGGATGCTGGACAGGGTCCCGAAGTGCTCGCGATCATCGACCGCAACATCGAGCTGTTCACTGCCGAGCACGAGAGGTACAAGGCCGAGGAGGCTGAGGAGTTCAAGCGACAGGCCGAGGCGTTACAGGCGGCTGCCGACGCCGCTGCGGGCGTCTAGCAGATCGAGGGGCAGGCGCCTTCGGGGCGCGCCTTTTCTCCGGGCCGTGCCTTGTGGGATGAGGTAGGCAGCCTCGCCCCTCGACGATCTCACTACTCAGAGAGGCTCAAGTTGCCGAAGATGCCACCACCTACTGGCAAGGGTTCCAAAGTCGTCAAGTTGCCGGCGAAGATCACCAAGAAGCCTGCGTGAATGGCCTGTGCTGCGACCCTGCGCCGCGGCTGGCTGCTCGGTGCTCGTACCGAGAGGCCAAGGCCGTTGCGCTCAGCACCGCTCGAGCCAAGAGGCCGAGCACACCGCAGGCTGCGAGCTCAGGTGTTGAGCGAGGAGGATCGTTGTTGGCGATGCGGTGAACCAGCACGGCCCGGTGATCCGCTGGTCATGGGCCACGTCGTCGCTCGTGCCCGCGGCGGACCGCTCGTACGTTCGAACGTGCATGCCGAGCACGCGAGCTGCAATGGGAGTGCGGGCTCGAAACGGCATGAATGCTGACGCGGCCGACGCGATCATCCGCCGGCTTCCGAGGAGCGGACGTTTACCAAGGATCAAGTGGCGGAATGACACAAGGGGGCCGGGACCGATGTCGAAGGTCTAAAAGAGGGGCCTCGCGGCGACCCAACTGCGGCAATGGGCCGGCCCGGCCCCAGCGATCCAGTCTGGACCACCCAGTCCCCGCTTCGTCTTCGGCGACCTTACGGCCGCAAGAAAACCAGCCACGCACGCGTCTTGTATTAGAGAAGGGGCCGGAAGGGGCTCGCCTGGCCTGCGGCAAGCCATGGCGGAGCCTTCACCCCGGGACAGAGGTCTTCCGGCCCCCTTCCATCTTAGAGGTGGGTCGACCAACTCCGGCCGATTTGCGCCGGTCTGGTCCGAGGAGGGGGTGTTCCCTGCTGCCGCGCCGACTCAGCGGATACCGGCAGTCTCGGTTTCTCTCCCCGATGTCAAAACCACTCCCCAAAGGAGCAATTCAAGTGCCTAAAGGTCCCGGCGGTTCGCCGAAAAACCCAACCAAGAGCCCGATCGTCTACGTGCCTGTGCCGAAGATCAAGAAGAAGTGAATCCGCTGTGATTATGCGAGTCTGCGCTGGCCCCGTAGGCGGTCCCTACTGTGGCGCGCTCATTCCGGCAGACAAGCGGCGATGCCCCGCTCACGAACAAGCCGAGAACGCTCGACGCGCGGCCAAGTCGAAGCGCAACGGACTCAAGACGCCCCATTGGCTCGCCGTCCGCAAGGCCCGCCTGCTCATGGACAGCGGGCTGTGTACTTTCAAGCTGGACGGGTGCACCGTCTATGCCGAGACCGTGCACCTGACGCCCGAGCTCAAGGGCAATCACCTGCTCGCCACGACCGAGAACACGAGGAGCGCTTGCCGTCACTGCCACGGCGTGACTGACGCTCCGCGGTCGCACTACTAGGAGGGTCAGGCGAAATGACTAGCGAAACGCGGCCTAGTCTGCCACGTACCGGATGTTGGGGTTCAGCGATTGGGAGGTCAGGCGCTCCACCGCAGCTACGCATTGAGCTTTCTCGGTATACCCCACGCCCGAGACGGCGACGATCGCGCTGTGAGGACCGAGTAAACGCCAGCGCCAATCTTTCTTGCCGCTGGGACTCTGGTGGATATAGAAGAAATAACCAGCGGCCAGGCTCAGTAGCCTACACAGCTACGCGGCGAGTGGAACGGCTCGCGCTCGGGTAGGAAGGTTTGGCGAAATAGCGGCAGCGGGGTCATTAGGGTGGCCCGTGACGCTACGACACCGGGCGCCGCAGGCCCAGCATGTACGGCAGGCCGCGGCCGGCGAGGCTTGCCGTCCTGCCGAGGCGTCCGAGCCAGGAGGGATCCGGCGGCGGCGGGAGTGGGCCCGCGAGGTCCTCGACGTCCACGTAGTACGCGCGGACGGGTCCGATTCCCTCGAGGTCCTGCGAGACCTCGCGCACGGGATCGGGCAGCGCGGCGTCACCAGACCGGTAGAGCTCCTCCGAGAGAAGGACGTACTCGGGGACCTGAACGGGGTTCTTCAGCAGCCGATGGACAAAGACGACGTCGATCCCGACGAGGTTGCGCCGCTTGTTGATGGTCTGGGTGGCGACCTCGCCGATGTGCGCGACGAACTTCAGCTTCAGGTTGTCCGCCTGAGCGCAAAAGTCGCAAGGGCACAGGTTCGTCACGACATGCTGCCGCTCGATGTGGAAGGCGCGGTGCATGGAGACGGCGGCTTGGACGGTCGCAGCGACCGTGGCGTCGCGGTCCAGCTCGTCAGCCGGCCGAGAGAGGAAGGCCGCGTCGCCTTCGATCTCGATCAGGTCGAAGTCGCGGGCGGCGTCGATCACCTTTTCGAGCAACCTGGCGGTGGTTACCTCGGTGTGGGCGAGGCTCATCCGATGGGAGCGCATGTACTCGGTGTAACCGCCGATGTCGGCGATCAAGAGGAGCGTACGCCCAGACTCCATGCCGGGAGAGCCTAGCGGGTGGTGATTCGGGACGAGTTCGCCTCTCTTCGCCCCCGTACTTCGGGAATCGCGGGCGTTGGTAGGCCATGGGGCGGGTTGGGGGCTCAGCCTCGGCTCCTCACCCCTCATCACCCCGCCGCGAGAAAATTTCGCCACGAAAATAAAATCCGCCGAGCGGCTCGGGCGGATCGACGTCGCGGGTGTCCTCGTCCGCGCGGCACGGGGCCATCGTCGCGCGCCGGCCTAGTCGGCGTCGCCCGTCAACGGCGGTCCAGATCGCGCTACGGAGCGTCGAGAGCCGCGTGCGCGGCTGGTGCCCAAGCCCTGCGCCCTCCATCGACGCGAGCTTCTCGGCGTGATCGGAGAGCGCGCTTTTGAGGGCCAACGCTTCCTCGGCGTTGACCGCTCTCTTGATGGCGTCGATCTCGAAGACGATGAAAGGCACGCCGAGCGACGGCGGCCGGCCGATGCTAACGGCTTGCTACCAAACGCGGCGAAAAGGCCTACCGTCGCGGGCCGCCGACCCAGCCGCGATCCTCCACACGTCGAGAATCTACACCCCAAAAATACGAAAGCGGGCCGATCAAAACGAGGAGTGCGAGGAAGATAACCTCCGTCACGCCAAATCTCACCTCCTCTCGTGATGCTCGTCCTACTTCGGAGAACGCTCCGCGCGCGATCAGCATTCCCCCAGCCGCCCAGACGAACTCGGGCTCGAGGGTCGCGAGGTCGGTGTTAGCAGGGGAGGGGCGACGTAGCGAAGCGGGAACGCTTGCGGAAGGGCGTCGGCTACGCCCGCTTGAGCGCGAGCACCAATCTCCGCACGACCGCCGCGAGCAGCTTCCGTGGCGAGCGCTGGCCGTTGTCGAGGGCGGTCGGCGGCATCGTGCTCGCGCTTCCTAGTTTGGTGAAACCCTCCCCTGAGAGAAAGAGTGAGCCGGGGGCCGCAACCCCCGGCTCTCGGAAAGGCTGGAGCTGGGTTCGAACTGCCTGGGCTATCGGGGCTTAGACGTCGAAGAAGATCCTCGAGGCGTCAGGCACCGGGGTGCTAACCCCGTTGGACGTGTCCGTGAGGACGATGTTGGTATAGGTCACCGCGGCAAGCACGCGCCTCTGCCCGGACGGGCAGGTGAACTGTGGCGCCTGCAGCGGTCCAGCGGTGAGGCTGGCCACAACGCGGCCGTTCTTAGGCTCAAACGAACCGCCTCCGCTGACCTGCCCCTCGAACGCCTCCTTATTGGCGGCCTGCGGATGCTTGCCACCTCCGTTGATGCACGCGTACAGGGCGGTGGCGTCGGCCGTCAGCGTGTAGTCGATGTTCTCGTTGCCGAGCCCCCGCTCGTCGAAGCTGACGACGAGAGCGCCGTCGTTGTTGACGCTCGAGGTGGCGGAGTGGAACTTCGGCGCGCCCGCCGACGCCGCGGCCGCGAAGGCCAGCGTGGCGACAAGCGCAACTGTTGCCAGTACGATCCATCTGAGGGACTTGCTCATGTAGTGCTCCTTTCGTTGCAGGGCGAGGGCAGTCCTAAGCTCCGCTCGACACTGACCATGAATCGGGTCGGGCGGGGCATGGCCGGCTTCCAGCCGATTCGGTGTGAGTCCAGCTGCCGCAGAGCCGCAGAACTCACCTCTTTCCGCCCAGCGTCAGATCACTGGCCCAAGCGGAAGTCAAGGAACAAGAGTCTCCATCCTGGGAATGAGTGGTGGATGTTTGGCTAGGTATTGGCAGCAGCCTTCGCCTAGCTTGCTGGGGCAACTTTCACGCTTTAGTGACGCTGCCCGTGTCGAGTGAACCCGTAAGCCGCGTCCTGCGATGTCACGAACAGATGTTCCTATAAGCCGTACTTGACGACTATCGTGTCTCGGGCTACAAAAGTAAGCGCTAGTCGCTCTCGGGACGGCCCGTTCGGGCGAAATCCGTTTCGATGACCGCGAGCCGATCCTCCGCCGCGGCGATCGCTTCTTCCAACCGCTGGGAGAGCTGCCTCACGCGGTCGGTGGCCAGCTCGTGCTGTGCCTCTCCGGTCCGAGCGGCGTCGGCAATGCGCCGTTGCAGGCGGTCGGCAGTCTGGCGGGCCACGTCCGAGATTCGACTCGCGACATCCTGTTCCGCCTGGCGGGCGAATTGCTCGATCCCCTTCTCGAGCTCGCGGGAAAGGCGCTCGGCGGCCTTCTCACGCGAATCGCGGATCTGGGCGTCGAACTGCTTCTCCGCGTATTCCGAAAGGCGGGTGGCGGCCCTGTCGAAAGCGCGTTCGAGCGCCGCCAGATGCCGCTTCTCGGCGTCGGCCAGGCCGGACGCGAGTCGGCTCCGCGCCTCGCCCTCCTCGCGCTCGATCTGCTCGCGAAGAGCGCGCTCGCGGTTTCGGATCCGCTCGCCGACCTCGTGGAGCGCGCGGCGACGTTCCGCGGCGTGCACTTCGATCTCCGACCGCCCTTCCTCGAGGAACTCGGTGCCGAGACGCTGAAGAGCGTCTCGGAGCTTCAAAAGCGCGACCTTCTGCTCCTCGCTTGCCGCCTCCACGTGTTCCGTGTCCGCCGCGAGCCGTGCTTCGTAGGCCGCCATCGCCATGCGTTGCCGCTCGGAGAGCCCGGTCAGTTGCGCCTCGAGCTCCCGCTGCCCCCGGTCGAGGTCGGCCGCCCAGGCCATGAGCCGGCGCTCGAGACGTTCCTGAACCGCCGAGACCGCCTGCGTGAGCTCGACGCGCGCGCGCTCTGTCTGGCGCTCCACGATGCTCCGGCGCTCCTCGGCCAGCCGCCGCTCCTGTTCGCTCAGCTGATGACTGGCGTTGGCGCGCTCGCGCGCCAGCAGACGCTCGAGCTCGAGCACCCGCTCGCGGACTTCCGTCTCCATGAAGGAGGCAAGGTCCTCGCGAGCTGCCTCGCTGAGCCGCTCGATGTCGTGCGTGCGTCGAAACCCTCTTGCGAGGGCCACCAGGCCGACTTCGGCCATGGCGGCCGCAGCCAGTCCGCCCGCCGCCAGAAGCAACGGATCGTTGTCGGTGAAGCGATGGAGCACGTTGACCGTCAGAGCACCGGCGGCCGCGAGGGCGGCGAGGGCAAGCACGACCGTCAGGAGGACGAGGTAGCGCTCGCGGGCACGGCCGAGCGCGAGAGCCCCGAAGGACAACGCCACGACTATCAGGCCGGCGGCGAATGCGAGCTGGAAGGCGAGTTCCACCGGCTAATCCTACGACCGAAGGAGCCGAGGGTGGGGATCAGCCGGGCGAGCCGAGACGTCGGAGAACCGCCTCAGGGCGGCTTCGGCGACACGCCCGGCCAGAATGTCGGATGAGGAGCCGGCCTGGTTCCAGTTCCAGGTCATGACCGTGACGACTAGGGCTCCGCCTCGCCAGAAGACGAGCCCACTGTCGTGCCGCGCGTGGATGATCCAGCCGGCCTTATGCAGGATGGAGACTCCCGGCTGCGTCCCGATGTAGCGGTCGAGCTTCCCGGGATCGCGCACGTGCGCGAGCGTGTAGAGGAGGTAGCGCGCGTCCGAGGCGGTGAAGTGCCCAGGCAGGTCGAGCAGCGGACCGCGGCCGACGGTGGCGCGGTGGAAGAAGCGGTGCAGGCGAGCGAGGTCCCAGGCGGTCGTGTACTTCCCGAACGTGAAGTACGGAGGCTGGTTCTCGACCCGGAGCGGGATCGGCCGCGTCGACCCGGTGCCAATGATGTAGCCCCCATACATGTTGGAGTCGTTGAGGTGGAGGGCCCGCAGGGTGGCGGTGACGCGGGCTGCACCCGCGTACGTCGAGCCGCCGAGCCAGACCTCGAGGTCGTTCGCGGCCTTGTTGCTCGAGTAGACGAGCATGTTGCGAAAGAGGTTCGCAAGGCGGGTCCCCGGCCTCGGCTTCCCGCGCAGGACGCGGAGCACCTCGACCGCGATGCCAAGTTTGAGCGTGGAGGCGGCCTGGTGGCGGGCGCGTGCGTTCCAGCCTGCGCCTCGACCGGACCGCAGGTCCTGGACGAAGACGGATGCCGGGCCTGGGTAGTTCTGCACGAGCGCTCGAATACGGCGGGCGAGGACCGGGTCTTCCTCGCTTCGCAGCGGCACCGGCGCGCCTGCCGTCGGAAGGCCGAACACCGGGCCGACCGACCTCGCGGCGCTGTTTCCCGCGGTGTCGTACGCAATCACCCTGATGGTCGAGTCGCGTGGCGGCAGCGCGACTCGGAGGCGGAAAGGAGCGGCGGGGACGTAGGTACGAAAGCGGGTCGTCAGCGGGACGTCGGCCTTCGTAACGCCGTTCACTTGGATGACGAGCCGGACGGTTCCGGAGCCCACACGGCCGGCCACGACGCCGAAGGAGGTCTCGCGAGGGCGCGGCGCTGTGATGACCGGCCGGACGAGCGCGGGCGGCTCCTCCGCGAGGAGCGGAAGGGTGATCACAATCGCATGATGACGATGGCTACGGCCAAGGCAACGATGGCCACGGTAAGCGCGCCGAGGGCCGCCTCCGCCGGAGTCACGAGGTCAGCGGCCTCGAGCGGCTGCACGCTGCCGTCACGGCGTTCGACGGTGCCGCTCACCTTCGTCACGCGGCGGCGCAGGTCGCGGACCGGCGTCGACAGGCGCCGTTGCGCCAGGCTCGCGGCGCCCGCGAACACGGCGCCTGCAACCGCGGTGGCGTCGATCTTCTCGGCCGTGGCGAAGTAGGCCGTTAGAAGCGGAAAGGCGCCCCAGTCGATCGCGAACCACAGGTCTCCGTGGAAGCGACCGCCGAACCACTCGAGGTTGTAGGCGGCGACGATGAATGCGCCCGCTGCGACGAACGCGCCAAGCCAAGGATTGACCGTCACTGCGCCGACGATGCCGATGGCCACGGCTCCGCCGATCGCGACGATGGCCAGAGCCACAAGGACCCGCGCCGGTATCTGCGTCCTGAGCGGCCGGCCGTTGAGCTCGTCGAGGGCGTGGGCGCCGATGCCGACCGCAAGGCCAAAGGCCACGAGGGCCGGCCAGAGACGCGAGAGCGCGAACTCGGGGCTGAGCGCGGCCCCGATCGCCACGTAGCTCAGGTGCCACGCGGTGTAGGGGGCGTGGAGGAGCGTCACGTAGTCCCTCCAGCCGCCCGAGCGCAGAGCGTAGAAGGCGGGGCGCGTCAGCTCAGCTCGCACGCCGTCCCCAGACGACGATGCCACCCCCGAGGCTGAGGGGGCGAGCACGCACTTCCTCGATCCCGGCGTCACGCCAGGCCTCGAGCAGGCGTTCGAGAGGCCAGCGCCGCCAGAAATCTCGGATGCTCGGCCCGAGAAATGTCCCGACCTCTTTCCACCCAGGGGAGATCAGCCCGCTGAGAAGCGGCAGTCCGGCTCTGACATAGACCTCCCAGGAACCGCGGGCAACCGGGTTTTCTGGGACGAAGAACTCGAGCATGGCGACACGCGCGCCAGGGCGAACGACCCGCGTCAGCTCGCGCATCGTCGCCGCTGGGTCGTCCACGTAGCGGAGCAGGTACGTGAAGGTGAGACCGTCGTAGGTCGCGTCCTCGAAGGGCAGAGCCTCGGCGCGCGCCTCGACCAGCTCGACACGATTGCCGAGGCGGCGGCGGGCGCTGCCGAGCATCTCCGGGCTCTGGTCGACGCCGGTGACGCGGCAGCCGTAACGGCGGGCGAGCTCGACAGCGACCGCGCCGGTCCCGCAGGCCACGTCGAGCACGGAGTCGGCCGGCCCCGCCTCGAGCCGCGAAACGAGGAAGGAACGCCAGCGCGGATCCTGCCCGAAGGAGAGGAGGCGGGCGTAGCGGTCGTACGTCGTCGCCAGCGGGGCGAAGAGCGCCTGGGCAGCGCGGTTTCGCCTCGTGAACAGGTCGGTCACGAGACTATTGTTGCCTTCGATGGCGCTCGAGGAGGAGATCGCGGAGGCGGTAGCGGCCGCGCGGGCGCACGCCGGGGATGGAGAGGAGGTCGTGGGGGTGGTGCCGGCCGAGCCGGCCGGGGTCCGGATCTACCTCTGCGCCTTTCAGCTGGGCAGCGAGTCGACGTGGCTGGCCCTGGATCGGGAGGGGACGCCGGTCGTCGATCGAGGGCTGATTCGCGACGCCGTCTCGATCGCCGCCATGTGTGAGCTCGCAGAGGAGAGCGCGGGCGGGGGCGACGTCGGCGACCTGCGCGCCCGTCTGCTCGAGCTGCGGCTGGAGGAGGCTCCGGAAGGGATCGAGGAGGCCGAGCTGGCGGCGGCCCAGCTCCAGGAGACGATTCTCGCACCGCCCCGGGTGGCGTCGACCGACTACCTGGACACGGTCGGCAGAGCCGCGGCGGAGCTGGAACGCGCGCTCGGGGCCACGGGCGGTTCCCCCTTCGCGGAGGCGATGAAGAGCGGCCTCACCGCAGCCGACGAGCTCGCGGCCCAGGTCGAGCGTTCCTACAAGCTTCCGCTCGCGAGCGATGCGAGCTCGTAGCGGTACACGTTTGTCTCGCGTTTTCTGAAGCCGACCTTCTCGTACATACGGTTGGCAGCCTCCCGGCTGGGGCGCGAGGTCAGGTCGACTGTCCGGGCGCCGCGCTCGCCCGCGAGGCGGACGGCCTCGCGTGTCAGAGCCTCGCCGGCGCCGCGCCCGCGCGCCGCCTCGTCGACGACGACGTCTTCGATCCACGCGCGTAGCCCGCTCGGAGCCCGGAACAGGGCGAGCGTCAGCAGACCCACGATCCCCTCGTTGGTGCGGGCAGCGAGAACCGTCGTGGCGGGGGAGGAGACGATCTCATTCACCTCGTCGGCGTCGGGGATCGCCGCGGAGGCGGAGAGCTGAGGGATCAGGCGACGGAAAGCGTCCACAAGCTCGTCCGAAGGCTCGTTGGGAAGCTCGATACGGAGCACTTAGAGTGCGCCGCCGGCGGCAGGGGGCGCGGTGGGATCGACGCCCGCGTCGCCGATCTGCTGCCGAGCGAGGTACTCCTCTGCGAGCAGGATGCTGTCGGCCGCGCGCTCGACGACCGAGAGGAGGGCCGACATGCTCGCCACCTCCTCGCGCTGCTCCTTGAGAAACCAGTTGAGGAACTCCTCGCCGACGAGCTCGTTCTCCTCGCGGGCGAGGGCCGCAAGGCGCGCGATCTGCTCGGTGACCGCTCGCTCCTGCGCGAGGGCGAGGCGAACGGGCGCGACGGGGTCGGCGAAGTCGTTCTGAGGCTCGGAGACCGCAGGCATCACGACCTTCTCGCCGGCGTCGAGCAGGTACTGCACGAGCATCATCGCGTGATTTCGCTCCTCCAGGGCCTGGCGATAGAAGTGAGCCGCCAGCAGCGGCAGCGTCTCGGCGTCGTACCAGACGGCGATGGCGACGTACTGCTGAGACGCCGCGAACTCGTAGGCGACCTGGTCGTTGAGAGCGTCGGAGAACCCGGGCACGTCGGTAGAGTACTTGCCTATGGAAGGCGGATTCGGCTTCCCCTTCGGGGGCGATCCAGAGGAGCTCATGCGCGGTTTGCGCGAGTTCGCGGAGCGCCAGGCCGAGGCCGTGCACGAGTCTCAGCGGGAGCAGTTCGCGACGCTGACACTGAACACGGCCGTCGAGCTGACCGCAGCCGCGCTGAAGCGGATGCAGTTGGAGGGCACGCCCGACGCGCAGGCCACGGCGCTGCGGGACGCCATGCGCGTCCTCTTCCCCGAGGCTGTCGCACTCGTTTCCGCGGCGCGGCAAGGCTTCATGCGCGAACTCCCGCCTGCGTGACGGGGCCACCCCGAGCCACCACCCGCTTTCGAGCGTAGCGCCCAGAGGCACGCGCGTGGCGCGCGGTTCGTAGCGAAATAGAATCGCGCCGCCGTGGCCCTGCTCGACCGCGCCATCGTCAGGGTGCTACCGGCCGTTCCCCGGCCGGTGGTCAGGAAGCTCTCCCGCCGCTACATCGCCGGCTCGACGCTCGTCGAGGCCTGTCGCGTCGTCAGCGGGATCAACGAGGAGGGAAAGATGGCGACGATCGACGTGCTCGGCGAGGAGATCACGGGCCGCGAGGAGGCCACCGCTCTCCTGGCCGAGTACGAGGACGTTTTCGAGACGATCGAGCGCGAGGGTCTCGACTCCAACATCAGCGTCAAGCTCACCGGGCTCGGCCTGAACCTCGATCATGAATTCTGTCGGGACAACATCGCCGAGCTCGTCCGCGAGGCCGCCAAGCGCGACAACTTCGTCCGCATCGACATGGAGGACTCCTCGACCACGACCGAGACGCTCGAGCTCTACCGCGAGCTGCGCGGGCAGGGGCTCGACAATGTCGGGATCGTCCTCCAGGCGTACATGAAGCGGACGCTGACCGACATAGCCGACCTCGCGGATCTGCGGCCCAACGTCCGCGTCTGCAAGGGGATCTACGTCGAGCCGGCCGAGATCGCCTACCAGGAGTTCGACACCGTTCGTATGAACTTCGTCGAGGCTGTGGGAGCGCTCCTCGACGCCGGTGGCTACGTGGCCGTTGCGACGCACGACGACTGGGTGATCGGCGAGGCGCTGGCGCTGATCGACGAACGGGGGCTTGCGCCGGACCAGTACGAGTTCCAGATGCTCCTCGGCGTCCGCCCGGAGCTCGGCGACGAGCTCGTGCGCGAGGGCCACCGTCTCCGGATCTACGTTCCGTTCGGACGGCAGTGGTACGAGTATTCCCTCCGCCGCCTGCAGGAGAACCCGAAGATTGCCGGCTACATCGCGCTCGACACTCTGAAAAGACTGAGACCGTGATCTGGGCGGAGGCCGAGGGCTGTCGGGTCGTCGACTCGAACGGCCGCGAGTACCTCGATCTCTCGGGAGGCTTCGGTGTCGCGGCTCTCGGGCACCGCAATCCGGAGATCTGGGCGGCGATCGCCGCCCAGGCCGAGCGCTGCGTTCATGCTCTCGGTGACCTCGCGGAAGCGGACGTCGCGTCGGAGCTGCGAGCCCGGCTCGGCCAGGGGGGCCACGAGGCGATGCTCGGCGTGACAGGTGAGGACGCTGTCGAGATCGCTCTGCGAACCGCACTCCTCGTTACCGGCAGGCCCGGGATCGTCTCCTTCTCCGGCGCCTATCACGGGACGGGCCTCCTCGCGCTGGCCGCGACCGGGTTGGAGCACTTTCGAACGCCGTTCGCTGCGTGGCTGCCCGGGCCGGTCCATCGGTTCCCGTACGGCGAAGATCCGGGGCCCCTGCCCCCCGACGCGGCCTGCGTGATCGTCGAGCCGGTCCAGGGTCGAGCGGGCGCGCGCGTTCCTCCCGAGGGATTCCTCGAGCGGCTGCGTGAGCGCTGCGACCAGGCGGGCGCGCTGCTCGTCTGCGACGAGATCTACACGGGCCTGGGACGGACGGGCGCGATGTGGCGAAGCGGAGGCCTCGGCGACCTGGTTACGTGCGGCAAGGCGCTCGGCGGCGGGCTGCCCGTCTCCGCGTGCCTCATGCGGCCCGAGCACATGGCCGCTTGGCGGCTCGGGGCCGAGGACGTCTACACGCATACACACATGGGGAATCCCCTTGCCTGCGCGGCGGCGCTGGTCGTCCTGGAGCGCGTGCCGGGGCTTCTCGGCCGTGTGCGGGCGGCCGGCGAGCGCTTCGCCGCCGCCGGCTGGGAGGGGGCTGGCCTTCTGCGGGCGAAGGAAGGCGACGCCTTCGCGGCCTGGGAGCGTGGGGTCATCGTCATCCCGGCCGGAGAAGACGGGCGTTACATGAGCGCCACCCCGCCGCTGACCATCACCGATGACGAGATCGACGAGGCGCTGGAGCGGATCGGATGAGGTATTCGCAGCGCTTCGTCGTCGTAGCCGCCTTCTTCGTCACCGCCCTCGTCGTCTCGAACATCATCGCGGTGAAGCTCGTGGAGGTCTCCGGCCGCGTTTTCCCGGCCGGGCTCGTCATCTTCCCGCTCGCCTATCTGCTCGGCGACGTCCTGACCGAGGTCTACGGGGTTCGAGCGGCGCGCCGGGTGATCTGGCTCGGCTTCGCCTGCAACCTCGTGGCCCTCGGCGCGATCCAGGCGGCCATTCACCTTCCCGCGGCAGACTTCTGGGAGGAAAACGAAGGCGCATACGAGCAAATCCTCGGCACGACCTGGCGGCTGTTCGTCGCCTCGCTCGCCGCCTACGTCGTCGGAGAGCTTGCGAACGCCTACGTCCTCGCCTTCATGAAGGGCGCGACGGGCGGCCGCTTCCTCTGGACTCGAACCATCGGCTCGACGATCGTCGGTGAGGGACTCGACTCCGCGATCTTCATCACGATCGCGTTCGCCGGCACGGGGGCAAGCCTCCTAAATCCCATCGTCACGACGTGGCTTATCAAAGTGGCCTGGGAGACGGCCGCGACCCCGCTCACCTACGCGATCGTCAACTACCTGAAGCGCACCGAAGGAATGGACGTCTACGACTTCGGGCGGCCGACCGTCGCCCGGCTCTGAGCCGGCTCGGCGACGAACAGTCGGCCGAGAGTCTCGAGCGCATCGGCGAGTTGTCGCCGTTCGATCTCGGAGAGGTCGTCCGACAGCCGAGCGAGGGCGCGCACAAACCGTTCGCGGCGGACGCGGAACTCGCGCTTTCCGTGTGCCGTCGCCACGACTCGGACCGCCCGTGCATCGGTCGCATCCGCTTCGCGCCGGACAAGGTCCGCGCCAGCGAGGGCATCGACCGTCCGACTGGCGGTTGCGACCGTGACGCCGAGCCAGCCCGCGATCGCGCCGATGCGCTGCGGCCCTTCCGTGACGACGACACGCAACGCGAGCGCCTGCGTCGTCGTCAGCTCGTGAGCCGAGGGCCCGCCCTCCTTCCGTCGTTGCAACTCCATCGTCAGGCGCACGATTCCTTCCGCCATCCGCTCGACGTCGGCCCGATTGTTCATGCGGCCTCCTCGAGGATCTCCGGGCGGCGCACCTTTTCCTCCAGCGTCTGCTTGAGGTCGATGTGGGGGACGAAGAGAACGGCAGCAAGGACGAGCGCCGCCAGTCCGATCGGGATCACGAACACCGGGTGGAGGGCGGCCGCCAGCTCAGCAGGGCTCGCACTTGCGGCCTTAGAGCCGAGTCGCGAGGTCACGATCGCACCCATCACCGTCACTCCGGTCATCGCGCCGACCGTGCGGAAGAACTGGGTCGAGGCTGTGGCGACGCCGAGCGCCCCGCGGCTGACCGAGTTCTGCACCGCCACGGTGAGCGTCTGCATCATCAGGCCGATACCGAGGCCGACGATGACGACGTCCCTCGTGACATCGAGCTGGGAAGAATGGACGCCGAGCCGCGCCAGGAGGAAGAAGCCCACCGCGAGCAAGGGCGGCCCGGCAATCAGCACCGGCCTGTAATGGCCGGTGCGTGACACGAGCTGACCGGCCACGATGCTCGTCGCGATGATTCCGAGCAGGAGCGGCGTCAGCACGGCGCCCGAGTCCGAGGCGCTCTCGCCGAGCACGCCCTGGGCGAAGAGCGGCACGTAGATGATCGTCACGAACATCGCCGCCCCGAGGGCGAAGACGGCCACGACGGCGGCGGAGAACGTCCGCTCGCGAAAGAGGTCGAGGGGGAGGATCGGCTCCTTAGCGCGTCGTTCCTGAAAGACGAAGGCTCCAAGCAGAATCGCGGCCGTGGCGAAGAGCCCGACCACGATGGAAGAACCCCACGGATACTCGGTCCCGCCCCAGACAGCCCCGAGCAGTCCCGCGGCAGCCCCGCCTGTGAGGAGGGCAGCGCCGACGTAGTCGATCGAGTGCTCTTCTCGGCGTGGTCGGCGCACGAAGCCAAACCAGACGACGGCGAGAGCGAGTCCCGCGAGCGGAAGGTTGACGAAGAAGCACCAACGCCAGGACGCGTTGTCGGTCAGCCACCCGCCGGTGGCCGGTCCGAGCACCGAGGACGCCGCGAACACGGCGCCCAGGTAGCCCTGCCACTTGCCGCGCCGGCGGGGCGGAATGATGTCCCCGATCGCCGCGATCGCGAGCGGGATCAGGCCCCCGGCGCCGAGCCCCTGGATGGCTCGCCCGGCGATCAGCATCTCCATCGACGTCGCGAGGCCGCTGATGATCGAGCCGGTCGAGAAGAGGGCGATCCCGAGGAGGAAGAACAGCCGGCGGCCGTAGATGTCCGACAGCTTGCCGTAGAGCGGCACGGTCACTGTCGCGCCGAGCATGTACGCGGAGAAGACCCAGGAATAGTGCTGGAATCCGCCCAGGTCGCGCACGATGCGCGGTAGCGCGGTGGACACGATCGTCTGATCGAGGGCGGCGAGGAGCATGCCGAGCATCAATCCGAAGAAGACGATCAGCGTGCGGCGCTTGCCGAGCGGATAAACAGCGCGGTCATTCATATTCGTTACGTAACGAAAGTATATCGGCGGCGGCCCGTAGGCCACCCCCAGAAAGGTGAGCCGGTTGTTGGAGCGCTAGCGGCTCTGGAGAGCGTCCAGTGCGATAGCGAGGGCCACCGCGACCCGCCTGTCGATGCGACGGTCCGGATCCCCGCTGAGCTTGAGGATGTAGCGATCGCGAAGGCCGATCGGCCTGCGCAGCTCGCCGACCTCGCGCCCGTCCATCAGAATCGTGAACTGAAAGACGATCGGGATGAGCTCCCCGTAGGGCACGAGGTCGATCGCCCGGCGCAGGATCGCGATGGGCATGCTCTTCTCCTGGACGAGTGCAACCTGCTGCTCGGTGGCGTCGTAGATGCGCCAGGTCGAGCGCAGGAGGGAGATGCCGAAGACCTTCTCCAGCAGTCCGATGCGCTCCCCCTCGGGCGTCGTGACGTCGAAGCGTCCCCGCACCTCGAACACCGCACGGGCCTTGATCCGGAAGAGCTCCTCCGCCTCGGTCTCGTCGGCGAAGAAGCGGATGTCCTCCTTGATCGCGAGCTTCTTCTGACGGACGAAGGCGAGCGGCTCGCTCGGACTCGCGCCGTCGGGACCCAGAGTCGAGATGCGGTAGAGGTTGGCGATCGGGCGGATCAGCTGATCGACGAAGAAGGCGTCGTGGGCGAAGCGCTCGTCGGTCACGCGAGCACCGAATAGCCCCCGTCGACGACGAGGGTCTGACCGCGGATCATGTCGGCCTCGGGCGAGGCGAGGAAGCAAACGACGTCCGCGACGTCACCCGGGCCCACCAGACGCCCGGCTGGGGTACGTCGCTTGTAGTACTCGAGCATCTCGTCCCGGTTTCCGAAGTACTCGAGCGCGCCGGTCTCCACCAGGCCGGCGGAGACGGCGTTGACCCGGATTCCCCGCGGCGCGAGCTCGACGGCGAGGTAGCGGACCAGCGCCTCGAGCGCGGCCTTGGAGACGCCCACGACCGCGTAGTCGTCGAGCACGCGCTGTGCGCCCAGGCTCGAGATGGCAACGATCGAGCTCCCTTCGGGCATGGACGGGGCGGCGTGCCGGGTGAGAGTCAGGAGCGCGCGCGCGTTCGCGTTCATCGTCCAGTCCCAGTGCTTCTCCTCGATCTCGAGGGCGGGGCGAATGACCCCGGTGGCGGCGTTCGAGACGAGGACGTCGAGCTCCCCCGCCTGCTCGACCAGCGCGGCCGCTTTTTCCGGGTCACCGAGGTTCCCCCGGAGGAGCAGAGGCTGGGCGCCGAGTTGCTCGAGCTCCTTGCCCGTCTCCTCTGCCGCGCGGTCGTTCCGCAGGTAGCTGACCGCTACGCGAGCGGCTCCGAGCTCGGCGAAGCGCAGGGCGATCCCCTTGCCTATGCCGCGCGAGCCGCCCGTCACGAGGACGGACTTCCCCTCGAACGCAGTCACCGGTTCTTCGGAAGAGGGCTCGATGCGGGGGCGTGGCTTGGCAACGTCTCCCACCCTGGACGAGTCGAAGGCTCGAGCGGGCCTTCCTCTGCCTTGGAGCTCGAGAAGCCGAGCCGCTCCAGCAGCTCCATTTGCTCCTCACCGTAGACGCGGACAGGGTGATCCTCCGGGAGCTCCGTGATCAACGCGCGCACCCGTGCCCGCAGCTGGAAAGCGAAGTGCGGCGTGGCCGGTCCGACGAGCGCGTCGACCTCGTCTTTCGTCGGCTCGGGCATCGCCGCGAACCCTAATCGCTCAGCCGCAGGGAGGAAGGTCGACCGGCCGGATCTGGGGCGATAGCGCATCGTCGACGACGAGCCCGAAGTCGCCCATCGTGAAAACCTTGCGGCCCTCGTCTGTCCGCACCTCTGCGTAGACGTCGAGCTCGTAAAGGCCCGGCGGACAGGACGCGAGTCGTTCTCGGAGGTCGTGAACCTCACGCATGGCATGAGCGCGGCGTCCTGGGTGCCGGCCTCGCTCTTCAACAGGATCGGATGCGACTCGAACACGGACTGGGACGTCGTCGACGTTTCGGTGGATGAAGCGCTCGTGCTGCCAGACCCCGCCCCACCGCCCGAGTCACAGCCCGCGACGGCCACAGCCAGAGCCGTGTCTACGAGGCAACGGCGCAGCATTGCTGCCCTCCTAGGAGAAGACGTAGAGCTCGTAGGCGTCGTTCGGCAGGTCCCCGTGTTCGCTCGAGCCCCCGTACGCGTGGTAGTAGCTGTGGGCGCTCCCGAGGTCGTTGGGGAAGCTCGCCACGGGGCTCGGCCGAGCGAGCTTGATGCACCCGAGCGAGTAGTAGTCGGCCTCGCGCTCCCAGCAAAACGGATCGTCCCACGCCGACGTGCAAGTTTGCCCGTTGTCGGCCGTCTCCTCGCTGTGGATGAAGAGCTCCGTCCGCTTCGTGACGCCGTCGTAGCAGTACTTGTCCTGCAGCCACCAGACGCGTCCTTTGATCGCGCTGCCGCCATAGTGGTTCCAGTGGCCCCACTGCGCGTACCAGCCGGCGGGCAACCATCCCTCGCCGCGCCTGCATTCGTTGGTGGAGCTGCCCGAACCGGCCCGCCAGCTGTGGGAGTACTGCGCCGGGCTCGGGGGATAAGTCCACTTCCACGTCAGCGTCGAGTTGAGATTCGTGTTGCGGTCGAACGTCCACCAGCCGTTCGCCGCAGTCGCGGAGCCGCAGGCGAGCAGCGCGGTGGCGGCCGCGAGGGCGACGACGGCGCGCCGCATCAACTCGTCCCGAGCGGGCGGCTGGGGTTGTAGAGCGGGCGACGCCAGGTCGGGAAGCCGTGGACGCCGCGGGCCTCGGGTAGCGGCATGGTCCGCTCGCACGCTCCAACCGCGAAGTCGCAGTCGAGGAAGACCCCGCCGCGACGGACGCTCGTCCAGGCCCTGACGCGAAGGCCGGAAGAGCCTACGAAGCGAGGCTCGGCGACGCTCGAGGCGGCGACCCTCAGGGCCTTCTGAAGCGAGATCTTCCCGGGGGTGACGCGGAAAACGGCGAGACCAGAGGTGGAGGATGCGACGACACGGTCGGCGCGCCAGTCGCCGGCGTATCCGACCCAGCCCACGGCCGCATCGACGCGCGTGAGTTCGAGCGCTGCAACCTCGCGAGCCGTCTCCAGCTCCAGGACGCGGACGGTTGGCCGGCCCTGAGCCGGCCCTTGCTCCACGAAAGCCTGTCTGCCGTTCGGGCTGATGGCGACGAGCGCGGAATCTGCGGCGAGCACTCTCATCTGTCCTGGGCCGTCGAAGACGACGACGTCGACCGCTTCCCCTTCGTGCTCGCTGTACGCGACGAGTCGGGTGCCCGCCCAGCCGACGACGATGTACCGGCCGCGCTCGGACGACCACACCTCGGGAGCCCCTTCGAGCGAGGGCCGGACGACGACGTCCCCGACGTAGGACAGGCCGGCGCGGTAGTCGCGCTCGGCGCCCTTGAAGTAGGCGAGCGCGCCGTCGCCCCGCCAGGCGAGCGAGAAGGCGCCCTCCGCCAGGACGTCGTCCGTCCCAGCGCGGCTGTCATAGAGGCGGATGGAAGGTGTCGCGAGCGCGTCGCCGGGCTCGATGCCCTGATCTGGCCACGACAGCTTCGGATCGTCGTGGCGAAGCTCCCTCCACGAGTTGTAGGCGAGGTAGCGTCCGTCGGCCGACGGCACAGCCGCGGGTGTGAGCCAGCCCGCGAGCGGCGTGACCGGGGGCGCCGCAAGGCGCACAGGTCCTCCCGGCAGGCCGAAGATCCGCGCGCCCACCGAGTAGAGACCGGGGAGCGACGGTGACGCGGGGTGAGAGCGCGCCTGCTTCTGCTCGCCGTCGCCACAGCCGCCGAACGCGACCATCGCGATGAGTGCAAATCCTGCGAGGAGATGCCTGCTGAGCGCCACGTCTGCCCTTCGTCTCGACCTTCCGTTGGAGCCGGCGGGCGCGGCCGTCTTCAACGATGCGGCCTAGCGCGAGCCCTGTCAATTGTCCATTTGGACCAGTACCGCTCCCATAGCCTTCGGGGCCGTGCGCCACCGATTTCCAGCAGACGTCCTCCTTCTCATCACCGTCGTCTTCTGGAGCTTCAACTTCACGGTCGTCAAGTACGCGCTCACGCACGGCTGGGAGCCGCTCACGTATTCGTCCGTCCGCTTCGCCATCGGCGCCCTCCTCTTCTCGGGCTTCACGTACGCGCGCGAGGGGAGCCTGGTGGCCAGGCGGACGGACGTGCTCCTGATGACCGGTGCCGCGGCTGCCGGCATCTGGCTCAATCAGCTTTCGTTCGTCTACGCCGTCCGGCTCACGACGGCCGCGACCGTCGCGCTCATGTTCGGGACGCTCCCGATCTTCGTCGCCCTGATCTCGCGGGCGCTCGGGCAGGAGCATTTGCACTTTAGGCACTGGCTCGCGACGATCATCTCCTTCTCGGGCGTGGCACTTGTCGCACTTGGCGCGCCGAGCGGCCTGGGCGGCGACCTCGGCGGCATCCTGCTCGGCCTCGTCGCCTCCGTGACGTGGGCGGCCTACTCGGTCGCCATGGGTCCGCTCATGCGCCGGTATTCGCCGTACAGGATCAGCGCGTTCATGCTGCTCGTCGGATCGGTCCCGCTACTCGCCTCCGCGTTCGAGCAGCTGATTCGCCAGGACTGGTCGGACCTCGGCCCGCTCGCGTGGGGGGCCTTCGTCTACAGCCTCTTCTTCTCACTCGTCTTCACGAACATCATGTGGTTCACCGCCATCGACCGGGTCGGGGCGGCCCGGTCGTCCCTCTACGCGAACCTCCAGCCGTTCCTCGGTGCGTTCTTCGCCCTGGTCGTGCTCTCGGAGGAGATGGGGACCCTCCAGATCGCCGGGGGGCTCGTCATCGGCGCGGGGATCCTCCTCGCCAGGCGCGCCCAGCCACCCGCGCCGAGCGTTGATTAAACTGAGTCCGATGACAGATTTCATGCCGCTCGACGGGTGGGATCACGTCGAGATGTGGGTTGGCAACGCGAAGCAGGCGGCGTTCTTCTACGAGCAGGCCTTCGGCTTCACCCGCACGGCCTACGCAGGACCGGAGACAGGCGTCCGAGACCGCGCGTCCTATGTCCTCGAGCAGGGGGAGATCCGCTTCGTCGTGACGAGCGCCCTGCGTGAGGACCACGAGATCGCGCACCACTCCTCCCGGCACGGGGACGGCGTCAAGGACATCGCGCTCGCCGTGCCGGACGCAACGGACGCGTACCGGCAAGCCGTGCAGCGGGGGGCGCGCGGCGTGATCGAGCCCCGCACGGTCGAAGACGAGTTCGGCCAGGTCGAGCTCTCGGCCATTGGCACCTACGGCGACACGATCCACTCCTTCGTCAACCGGAAGGGCTACGAGGGCCCGTACCTCCCGGGCTATAAGTCTGTCTCGCCCAACGGGCAGACGAATGCCGGCGTCGGGCTGCTCGCGGTCGACCACTGCGTGGGCAACGTCGAGCTCGGCCGCATGGATCACTGGGTGGAGTTCTACGAGCGCGTGATGGGCTTCACGGAGATGATCCATTTCTCCGACGAGGCGATCTCGACCGAGTACTCCGCGCTCATGTCGAAGGTCATGTCGGACGGGCAGGGGAAGATCAAGTTCCCCATCAACGAGCCCGCCGAGGGAAAGCGCAAGAGTCAGATCGAAGAGTACCTCGAGTTCTACGGCGGGCCTGGCGTCCAGCACGTCGCCATGACGACGTCGAACATCGTCGAGACCGTGGAGGCGCTCAAGGAACGGGGGATCGGGTTCCTCGAGACGCCGGAGACGTACTACGAAGACGTCGGCGACCGCGTCGGCGAGATCGACGAGTCGTGGGACGACCTACGCCGCCTGCGCATCCTCGCCGACCGCGACGACGACGGCTACCTGCTCCAGATCTTCACGAAGACGGCACAGGACCGGCCCACTCTCTTCTTCGAGGTGATCGAGCGGCACGGGGCGCGCGGCTTCGGGGGCGGGAATTTCAAGGCGCTCTTCGAGGCGATCGAGCGCGAGCAGGCTCTGCGCGGCAACCTTTGAGGCTCTGCACGTTCGAGGCCGGTGGCCGTGAAGCCCCCGGCCGGATCGAAGGCGACCGCGTCGTCGAGCTCGGCGCCCCCTCCCTGCGCGTCTGGCTCGTGGAGGGTGGGGAGGAGGTCGGCGAGCATGCGCTGGCCGAGGTGCGGCTCCGGGCGCCCATTCCGCGCCCTCCCTCAGTGCGCGACTTCTTCGCCTTCGAGCGGCATGTCGCCACCGCCCGTGCCCAGCGCGGGCTCGAGATGGCGCCCGAGTGGTACCGGATACCTGTCTTCTACTTCTCCAACCCGGCTGCCGTGGTAGGCCCGGACGATGAGATCCGGTTCCCACCCGAGAGCTCTGCGTGGGACTACGAGCTGGAGGCGGCGGCTGTCGTCGGCGGAGACGGCCGGATCGCCGGGTTCACGGTCCTGAACGACTGGTCGGCGCGCGACCTTCAGAAGATGGAGATGGCCGTCGGGCTCGGGCCGGCCAAGGGCAAGGACTTCGCCACCTCGGTCGGGCCCGCGCTCGTGACGGCTGACGAACTCGGCGACCTGCGGCTCGAGATGGTCGCTCGCGTAAACGGAGAGGAGCGCTCGCACGGGAATCTCGGCGACATGCACTGGTCGTGGGAGCAGCTGCTCGAGCACGCGGGACGTAATACGCGGCTGCAAGCGGGGGACGTCCTCGGGTCCGGAACCGTGGGGACGGGCTGCATCCTGGAGCACGGTGACGGACGCTGGCTCGAGCCGGGCGACGTCGTCGAGCTCGAGATCGAGAAGATCGGAGTCTTGCGCAACACGATCGCGTAGCCGAACGTGGTTCTGAATCGGCACATTGGTTGCGCCACACGTGAGCCGTCTGGCGGTACGCTCGAAGCGGAGGGGCGCCTTCCACGTAAGCGCCACATCCAATTCCGCGAGAACGGAACGCTCCTCACCGAAGAGGTGATGGGCCTCGAGGGCTTTGTCGGGAACGAGTCGATCCTCTACCACCTCCATTCGCCTTGCCGGGTGAAGGAGATCGCCGACTTCGAGCCGCTCGAGCGCGCCGAGTGGACGCCGGAGGGCCATGCCCACCGGCATTTTCGAACGATCGGGATCGAGCCCGGCGGCGACGCCGTGTCGGGCCGCAAGCTCCTGATGTGGAACCAGGACGTCGAGATCTACCTTTGCCGCCCGAGCGACCCGATGAATTTCTTCTACCGCAACGGCGAGGGCGACGAGGTCGTCTTCGTGCACGAGGGGAAGGGCACCGTGGAGTCGATCTTCGGTGACCTCCCCTATCGGGAGGGCGACTACCTGGTCATCCCGCGCGGGACGACCTACCGCTTCGTGCCGGAGGGCGAGCAGCGCTACGTGGTCTTCTCCTCACCGGGGCTGATCGAGATTCCGCGCCGCTACCGGAACGAGTACGGGCAGCTCCTCGAGCACGCGCCCTACTACCACCGCGACATCCACCCCCCGCTGGAGCTGAAGACACACAGCGACCGCGGAGAGCACGTCGTCAAGCTCCGCATCAAGGACGGCCACCAGACCTACGTCCTCGACTATCACCCCTTCGACGTCGTCGGCTGGGACGGCTACGTCTACCCGTGGACGTTCAACATCAACGACTTCGAGCCGATCACGGGCCGCATCCACATGCCGCCGCCGACGCACCAGACCTTCCAGGGCAGGAACTTCGTCATCTGCTCGTTCTGCCCCCGCAAGCTCGACTTCGACCCGCTCGCGATCCCGATTCCCTACCACCACTCGAACTTGAACTCGGAGGAGATGATCTATTACGTCTCCGGCAACTTCGGCTCGCGCAAGGGCATCGAGGTCGGCTCGGTCACGCTGCATCCGTCGGGCATCCCGCACGGCCCGCATCCCGGACTGGCGGAGAAGTCGATCGGCTTGACGGAGACGCACGAGCTCGCCGTGATGTGCGACACCTTCCATCCGCTCCGGCTGACCGAACTCGCGCGTGAGCTCGACGACCCGTCCTACGCGTACTCCTGGTACGAGGAGCCGGCGGCCGCGAAAGTCGCCTCGAGCGCCGACGAGGACCCCGCCGGGGTGACGTCGCACCTTTGAGTCGCACTCTTGTCGTCGACTTTGACGGCACGGTCACAGAACAGGATCTCCTCGACGAGATCGCGAGCCGTTTCGGCGACCCGGTCGTCTACCGAGCGGTCGACGAGGGGCTCGGCGAGGGCCGTATCCCGCTCCGCGAGGTGATCACCCGGGAATTCGAGCCGGTGCGGAAGCCGCTGGAAGAGATCGTGGGCTGGGAGCTCGAGAACGTGAAGATCAGGCCCGGCTTCCGCGAGCTCGTCGAGCTCGCGGAAGCGCGAGGCTGGCGCTTCGTCATCGTCTCCTCGGGCTTCCACGAGCTGATCGAGCCGATCCTCGAGCGTGAAGGAGTCTCCGTCGAGCTGCACGCGAACCGAGTCGACCCTCGGCCAGACGGCTGGCGCGTCCTCTGGCAGTACGGCGAATCGTGCGAGTCCTGTGGCGAGTCGTGCAAGCGGTCGATCGTCCAGGAGTTCGCCGGAGACGGCGAGCTCGTGTACGTGGGGGACGGTTACTCGGACCGCTGCGCGGCCGAAGCTTCGGACCGCGTCTTCGCCACGAAGGGTCTGGCCCAATACCTCGACGAACGGGGAATTCCCTATGAGCGCTTCGACGACTTCCACGACGTCGCGCGCGGTCTCGCTTCCTGAGCCCTACGACTTCGAGCTCTCGACCGAGCGCTACCGCGCCTTCGGCCCTGACCTCGCCAACCTCTGGCAGGAGGGCGGCCTGCACCGGGTCTTCGACGGCCGTGAGGTCCGGATCGAGCCTGCACCAAGCGGGATGCGCATCCAGCCGGGCGATTCGCAGCTCGTCGATCGGGTGCGCCGCTATCTCGGCGAGCCCTTCGATCTCGACGGCTTCGCCGCGTTCGCTGCGACCGACCCCGTGCTGGCCCGCCTCGCGGAGGGCCTGCGTGGATTTCGCCCCCCGCTCGCGCCTGACCCCTATGAGACTCTCGTCACTTCGATTACGGCGCAACAGATCTCCCTCCACGCCGCCTTCGCGGTGCGCAACCGGCTCGTCCAGGCATTCGGGGAACTCTTCGAGCACGCGTATTCGTTCCCGACCCGCGAGCGGATGGCGGCCGCAGAGCCGGACGAGCTCTTGCCGCTCGGATTCTCGCGCCGCAAGGCCGAATACGTGGTCGGACTGGCGCGCTCCGACCTCGATCTCGACGGGCTCGCGGCCCTCCCCGACGACGAGGTGAAAGCCCGGCTCGTCGCGGTTCCCGGGATCGGCGAATGGACCGCCGACTGGTTCCTCGCCCGCCACCTCGCGCGCCCCGACGCCTGGCCGGCGGGCGACCTCGGGCTCCGCAAGGCCGTCCTTCATTTCTACGGCGAGGAGGACACGCGCGCCGCCGGCAACCGCTTCCCTGGGCACCGGAATCTTGCTGCGCACTACCTCCTGACCGGACTTAGGGTTCTGGGCTGATGCGTGTCGATGCGGTACCAACCGAGGATTCGCTGCGGAAGCTTCTCGAGGAGGCCCGCGAGAGCGGCGCCGACCACGTCGTGGTCGAGACCTCCCATGACGCCGGAGACGCGTGGATTCGCGCAGGCTTCAGCGAGGAGACGCGCGTCCTCCGCGCGCCGCTGGACCTGATCGAGCGGCTGCTCGCCGGCGCGCAGGAGCCTTCCTTCGGCTCGGTGCACGTCCAGACCGACGATATGGAGGCCGTCATCCGCGGTGTGCGGCAATTCGTCCCACGGTTGCCCGGAGGCTCGCGGGGGAGCGTCGTCGCGCCTCCGCGAAACGGCTGGATCGCGGTCTATGACGAGCTGTGCGACCGCGAACCGGAGATGCTTCGCCGGCTCGCCCGCGAGCTCTCCGACCGTATGGGCGCCGTCGTTCTCCACATCGGCGTGGAGGAAGGCGCGGTCGTCCGGTTCGCGCTCCTCGAGCGGGGGCGCGTCATGGACGAGTACCTCTCCGTCCCCGAGTACCACGGGCCTCTGCCGCCGGGCGACGTGATCGGGCTCGGCGCCAACCCGACAGTCGTGGCGCGGCTCACCGGCGCGGAGCCGGCCCGCGTACGGGACGTCGCTCGCACGGCGAAGAGCCCGGAGGAACTGGCGCCGGCCCCCGAGCTCATCGAGCGGATCGCGTCCGTGATCGGCGTTGAAGGTGCCGAGCACGGCTACGCGGCGGCGCTGGCGCTCCCGTCCGCAATCGTCGTGACGCGAGGATAAAGAGGGCAAGCTCACGTTGAACACTCGCCCGGCTCACAGGGCGGGCGGACAGGCACCTCCACTGACCCGCGTGGGCTAGTGCATCGCCAAGGCGATCGCCGACCCCATAGCTACGCCCACGACGACGGTAGCGACGAAGACGGTCACGTCCCCGCGCCAGATTCCGCCGTGGAAGACGCGGCGTCCCTCAACGAAGCCAACCGCTGTCGAGCTCTTCTCGGGCCGGCGACGGGCGCGGACGATTGCGACACGACAGAGCAGGCCACTCCCTACTTCAACTACTTCGGCGCAACGGCCGGTGACCCGAGTAAGGGCTACTACTCGTTCAACATCGGCTCTTGGCACATCGTCGCGCTGAACACGAACAGCGCCTGTGCGACGATCGCGTGTGCCGCGGGTTCGACGCAGGAACAGTGGCTGCAGGCCGACCTCGCTGCACACCCCGCCGACTGTACGCTCGCGTATTGGCACCACCCGCTCTTCTCCTCGACGATCGCCGCCACCAGTGCGTCACAAGCGCTGTGGCAGGACCTCTACGACGCGGGCGCCGACGTGATCCTGAATGGCCACGCCCATGTGTACGAGCGTTTCGCGCCACAGACTCCGAGCGGGGCCCTCGATACCGCGAACGGGATACGAGAGTTCGTAGTCGGAACCGGCGGCGCAGCCCTTCACGCGTTCTCGACGATCGCGCCGAACAGCCAGGCGCGGAACAACACGACGTTCGGCGTGCTCAATTTCACGTTGCACCCGACCGGATACGACTGGGCGTTCACGCCCGAGGCCGGCGGTACGTTCACCGACTCTGGCTCGGGCTCCTGTCACTAGCGGCGAGCTTGCTGCCGGTGACCCCGACTCTTCCGCCCCTTACCAACGTTTTCTGGTTCGCGTGGAGGGCGGGGCGACGTCGGCGGAGTCAGACGAGTTTGTGAACGATCGCCGCCGAGTTAACGCTTTGCTTGAGGGCCGGCTGCCCTTCTCGAAGGGGCTCATGGCTCAGATGCTGATGGGCATCGGCTCTCGCCCGAGCGTGCGTTCGAGCTAGCCCGGCTCGTCGAACGCGAGGTGGCGGGAGGCCTCAAAATCCGGAGCAGCGCGGTGCTCGACGTCGTCGCGGGCGTATTGGCCGACCACGAGGGTGAGCGCGCGTATCGAAATCTTCGCGGGTGCGCCGAGCAGACGTGAAACGTCCTGGTTGGAGTGCGCGCTGTCCTCGAACGGGCGCTGACAGAACGTCATTCGCTCGCGCTCGAGGGAGTCCATCTCGGCCCAGGGCTGGTCCCGTCTCGGCTGGACGGGGCAGTCGTCTTTCAGTGCGTCCTCATGATCGAGGATCCCGAGGGACATGCGGCGAACTTCCGCCTTCGCGACGCCGCCTCCGACGGCCTACGCCCGATGCCGAAGTACCTGCGGGCACTTCCTGATATTCGAAGAATCCAGGACTACCTGGTCGCGCGCGCTGAGGAGGCAGGGGTACCGGTGATAGAGAGCTCAAGTCTCGAGAATGGCGTCGAGAAAGTGGTTAGCTACCTCCTGGCCGAAGTCGAGAGCATGCAGGAGACGACAATGGACCTGGCCGTCTCGTATGCACTGTCGAGTTGGCCGTGGCTGACGTTCAGCAGCGGCTATGTCCCTCGAGTGGCGGACGCGTGCTCGAGCGCCCGCTCATACGCAGCCAGCAGATTCCTTTCCGAGTGATGCCAGCCGAATTCGTTCTCGATGCGAGCACGGCCGAGGGCCCCCATCTCGGCTCGCCTCGGTGGGTCATCGAGAAGCTCGTGAATGTAATTCGCAAACGCGGATGGATCATTCGGCCGCGCGTACAGTGCCGATGGCCCGGCCGAATACCGAGATTCGGTCAGGTCATAGGCCACAGTCGGACGTTCGAGCGCCATGTATTCGAGGATCTTGATCATCGTCGACTTGTCGTTGTATGGAGTCAGTGGTTCTGGCGCCAGGCAGACGTCCGCACTCGAGATTAGGCTCCGCACCGCGTCGAAGTCGCGGATGAAACCTGCGAACTCCACGCAAGAGGCGATTCCCTCGGAGTGGGCGAGCTCCTCCACCGACCTGCGGGCTTCGCCGTCCCCGGCAAAGATCGCGTGCCAGTCGGATCGGCGCTTGTGGAGGAGACTCAGGGCGCGGACGGCGTGATCGACCCCGTCCTGCGTTCCCATGGCTCCCACGTACACAATGAGGTGCGGTTTGTGCCGGCGAAGTGTCGCGTCCGGTGCCGACTTGCGAAAGCCTTTCATCGGGCCGTTCCTTACGACGAAGATGTCCTCCGGCCGCTTCCGTCCTCGCGACAGAGCTACCGCTTCGTAAGAGCGGTTAGGGACGAGCACGACGTCTGCGAGCCGATAGGCGAGTCTCTCGGTCGCACACGCGACCCGGTAGGTCGAGGTGGTTCCGGTGCCGAACCGCGACATCGACATCTCCGGTACGAGGTCGTGTTGGTCGAAGATGAAGCGCGTACCGCGTACGTGTAGCCACAAGAGCGGGACGAAGAGGCCGTCCGGCGGATTTGCCGCGTGGACGACGTCAAACGGTTGGTCCCTCGCGAGTCGCGCGCCAATCCACGCGATATGCGAGTAAGCCCAGCCGTACTCCACCAGGTAGCTGGCCACTCCGCCGGACGCTGGCCGCGGTTCATAACGAAAGACCTTGATCCCGTTCACGTCCTCGAACGCGCTCTTGTCGCCGTGCTTCCCCTTCGGCGAGATCACCGTCACGTCCCACCCCTCGCGCGCAAGCGTTTCGCACTCCGACCGCACACGAATGTCCGTCGGAAACGGCGTGTTTTCGACGACGTGCAGGACGCGCAGGGGACGCTGACCACCGCCGCCAACGGAGTGCTTTCGACGACTGAACATCGACCGGCAGGCCACCCTATCGCGACACTCCTCGCACGCTGACGCGTTCGACCGCTCAGGTACCTGTTTCCGCTGGCTTCCGAAACCAGTTCGCCAACGATCTAAGCTAGAAACGATGGTCGCCTTTCCTCGTAGTTCTCTCTGCCGTGCGCGACGCGCGCTTAGGCGCGGGCGCCGCTTGCTGTGACGGCCTTTCGCATCATCGACAT
>WNFZ01000195.1_pt1 | contig 55884 bp, 49 predicted proteins | sample 5400081 | NCBI WGS metagenome assembly WNFZ01 (sample SAMN13153365, study PRJNA577476) | soil metagenome | isolation source: 80 cm soil or saprolite under grassland replicate 1 | place: USA:California | collected 2016-06-15
CGGCGAACTCCTGCTTGGCGAGCAGCGAGATCACCAGGTTGTCCTCGTCGTCGCCGGTGGCGGCGACCATCACGTCGGCGTGGGCGATCCCCGCCATGACCAGCGAGAGCACCTCGCAGGCGTCGAACGGGAACCACTCGGCCTCCTCCAGCGAGCCGCGGGCCGACTCGATCACCACCGGGTCCTTCTCCAGCATGGTCACCTGGTGCCCGGCGGCCAGCAGGTCGGCGGCGATGAACTGGCCGACGTTGCCGGCGCCCGCGATCGCGACCCTCACGAGCGCACCTCGCGCGGGCTGGACTGGGCGCCGTCGGCCTGGGGGTTGCCGGCCGGCGGGCCGGGGTGCCGGCCGCGGCGGGCCTCCAGGATCATCGGGCGCAGCTCGTCGAGGCCGTCGTCGTCGACGGCAAGGTGCACCTGGTCGCCCTCCTGCAGGGTGAACGAGGGCGTCACGATGCGGGCGTGGCCGACGCGGGTGACCGCGACCACCCGGCGGTGGCCGTCGCTCTCGACCTCCTCGATGCGCCAGCCCGCCCAGCTCGGCGGCAGCACCATGGTGACCAGCGAGATGCCCTCGCTGGGGTCCTTCCAGTCGGAGGCGACCTGGTCCGGGATGAGCAGGCGCATGATCTGGTCGGTGGTCCATTTCACCGTCGCCACGGTGGGGATGCCGAGCCGCTGGTAGATCTCGGCCCTGCGAGGGTCGTAGATGCGCGCGACCACGGTGGGGACCTCGAAGCGCTCGCGGCTCAGGCGGGCCGCGACGATGTTGGAGTTGTCCCCGTTGGACACGGCAACGAAGGCGCCCGCCTTGCGCACGCCCGCCTCGTCCAGCACCGCCTCGTCGAAGCCGTAGCCGTGCACCTGCTGCACGTCGGAGCCGTAGCGGAGGTTGCGGAAGGCGTTGCGGTTCTTGTCGATCACCGCGATGGTGTGGCCACGTGCCGAGAGCCGCGCCGCCAGCTCCGAGCCCACCCGCCCGCATCCCATGATGATGACGTGCACGCCGCTCCTTCCGCTCGGGGCCTCCCCGTCAGCTCGCGTCATCTTGTGCGTGCAAGGCGTACCGCGCAACCGAGCCGGGGAAAGGACGATACTGGGAAGGAAGGGGCCGGCGAGGACGTTGTAGTAACGAGGAGAATTGGTGTCAACCGAGGCAGAGCGCCAGCTCGAGCAGGTCAGGACGGCGGCTGGCGAGCGCGAATCGAGCCGTTACCAGTCGGTCGGCTACCGGGCGAAGCGGGTCATGCTCGGTCCGGCCCTGAAGACCTCGCAGCTCGTCCACGAGCGCATCACCAAGCGCGTGGCGCTGGCCGTCTTCTCCTCCGACCCGATCTCGTCGACCGCGTACGCCACCGAGGAGATCCTGATCGTCCTGGTCGCGGCCGCGGCCATGCACCTGACGCTGCCGGTCTCGCTCGCCATCGCCATCCTGCTGCTGATGCTGGTGACCTCCTACCGGCAGGTGATCGAGGCCTACCCCTCCGCCGGCGGGGCGTACGTGGTGGCGCGCGACAACTTCGGCAACTTCCTCGCCTCGATCGCCGGCGCCGCGCTGCTGATCGACTACGTGCTCACCGTGGCGGTGAGCGTCTCGGGCGGGGTGGCGGCGATGGTCAGCGTCTTCACCGCGCTCGAGCCCTGGGTGGTCGAGATCTCCGTCGCCTTCGTGGTGGTGCTGGCCTGGGGCAACCTGCGCGGCATCAAGGAGGCCGGGCGCCTGTTCGCCATCCCGACCTACGTCTACGTCGCCAGCGTCGCCGTGATGGTCCTCGTCGGGATCTGGCGCATCGCCTCCGGCGACCTCCACGCCATCGACTACACCGCCGAGCAGGCCACGCGGCTGCACCACGCCGGCGAGGCGGCCGGCTCGGTCACCCTGTTCCTGCTGCTGCGCGCGTTCGCCTCGGGCACCACCGCGCTCACCGGGGTGGAGGCGATCTCCAACGGCGTCTCGGCCTTCCGCCGGCCCGAGGCCCGCAACGCCAAGACCACCCTGCTGACCATGGCCCTGATCATGGGCTCGCTGTTCCTCGGCATCAGCTACCTGGCCGGCCACCTCGGCGTGCGGCCCTACCAGTCGGGCTTCCCGACGGTCCTCTCGCAGCTTTCCGGCTACGTGCTCGCGGCCGACTCCAACCCGCTCGGCCACGCCGCCTTCCTGCTGGTGCAGGCGGCCACCCTGCTGATCCTGGTGCTGGCGGCCAACACCTCGTTCTCGGGCTTCCCGCTGCTGGCCTCGTTCGCGGCCGAGGACGCGCTGCTGCCGCGCCAGCTCCGCAAGCGCGGCCACCGGCTGGTCTACTCCAACGGCATCATCGTGCTCTCGGCGGTGGCGATCACCCTGATCGTCGCGTTCCGGGCCAGGGTGTCGGCGCTGATCCCCCTGTACGCCATCGGGGTGGTGACCTCGTTCACCCTCGCCCAGGCCGGCATGACCCGGCGGCACCTGCGCATCAAGGAACGCGGCTGGCACTACGGCCTGGCCGTGAACGGCGTCGGCGGGCTGGTCACCCTGGTGGTGCTGTGCGTCATCGTGGTCAGCAAGTTCACCCAGGGCGCCTGGATGGTGGTGCTCGCCATCCCAGCGCTGGTGGTGGTGCTGCTGCGCATCCAGAAGGCCTACAGGGAGGAGATCTCCGAGCTGAAGGTCGAGGCTTCCCAGGGGCTCGCCCCGCCCAAGCCGCGACACGAGGTCGTCGTGCTGGTCGAGGACCTCGACCAGGCGACCATCGGTGCGCTGCAGTACGCCCGCCAGCTCAACCCGCTGAGCATCACCGCGGTGCACATCGCCATCGACCCGGACCACGCCCGCAGGCTCTGCCGGCTCTGGGCGAAGGTGCACATCCCGGTCGCGCTCGAGGTGATCGACAGCCCCGACCGCAACCTGCTCGCGGCCGTCGAGGAGACCGTCGCCGAGCTGGTGCGGCCGGACACCGAGGTGACCGTGCTGATCCCCAAGCGCGGCTACGCCAAGTTCTGGCACCGCATCCTGCACGACCGCACCGCCCTCGGCGTCTTCCGCGTGCTCGGCGAGATGGACAACGTGAACGTCACCATCGTGCCGTTCCGCCTCGGCAGGCGTCGCAGCCTCGCCCCCGTCGGCCGCGAGGACCTGCGCCGCTACGTGCGCGGCTAGGGAGGGCCACCGACCGTTTCTGTCAAGGCGAGCGGATCGCCAGGAACTCGCTGGTGTCCTCCTCCTTGAGGGAGGTCTGGCCGTCGACGCGCTGCTCGGCCAGCCGGCGGGTGCGGCCGGTCTCGGCGAAGCGTCGCACCAGGTACGGCTTGAGCCGGTTGAACACCTCCGCGTAGGACTCGATGCGCTCCTCGGCCTCGCTCGCGTCCGCCGTCCGCACCTCCTCGATGTAGGTGGCGGTGCGCGCGAAGTACAGCGGGATCAGCGAGGCGAGCAGCTCGTCCTGGCCGATCACCTGGGCGTTGTAGGCGAGCAGGTAGTCGTAGCAGATGCGCGCCCACAGCTCGACGGGCAGCACGAAGCCCTCCGGCCGCTCGCTGGCCTCGCTGATCGCCTCCTGCACGGCGGCCCAGTTCTCGTCGGCCAGCACCTGGGTCCAGATGCCCTCCCAGGTGACGTAGCCCTCGATGAAGCGCCATATCAGCCGGTTGGTGTCGACCCGGAGCTCCTCGGTGGAGGTGGCCGAGCGGAAGCCGAAGGTGGGCACCGGCCGGATCGAGCCGCTGCCCATCCAGTGGTCCACGTAGCGGCCCGCCAGCGCGAACAGGCTGCCGACCACCTGCCGGAACATGGGCCCGAGGTCGCGTCCCGGGTCCTTGGCGTCGTGCAGCTTGGCCCCCAGGTAGGCCTGGCAGACGTTGAACCCCTCGCACAGCGCCACCGTGGTCATCCAGATGTCGACGCCGAAGCGGGCCACGTCGGTGTGCCAGACGTGCTTGGACGCCCAGTGCCCCGCCAGGCGGCCCGAGAAGCCGAAGTCGCCGCCGATGGGCTGGCGCAGGCGGCGGCCGTAGAGCGCGGCGGTGATCGGGAAGGCGATCGAGTTGGTGATGGTGCCGTCGAACTTGTGCCTGGCGTAGACCGGCGCGACCAGGTCGTAGTCGTGGTTGAGGACCGGGCCGACCAGCCGGTCGACCCACGCCGGGCTGACCGAGCGCAGGTCGGCGTCGAACACCGCGCAGGCCTGGGCCTCGAGGCTGTGCGCCAGCGCGAAGATGGCGCGGAACGCCGAGCCCTTGCCCGACGTGCCCGTGTAGTCGAAGGCCACCTTGTCGGGGACGTCGGTCTTGGGGTCGAGCAGCAGCCGCTCCTCGTCACCGGCCGTGGTCGCCTCGCACGCGGCCTGCTTGGTGCCGTCGGTGGAGTCGCCATCGGAGATGACGATCAGGCAACGACGGTCGGGGAAGTACTTGCGCAGGCCCGCCTCCACCGCCAGGACCACGTGGCCGATGGTGGCAGCGTTCTGGAACGAGGGGATGCCGACGAGCACGTCCACCGTGTCGTAGGCGTCGAAGAGCTTGCCGCCCTCCTCGCTCATGACCTCGGACAACGCGACTGTCAACGGTCGGCCCCCCTCGTAGCGAACACTCTACATGTCGATTTTCCTCCGCCAGGCAAGCATGGCGGACGGCTGCGGCCCACAGTCTGGTCATTCGTGACCACATATGAACCACCCAGATGGACTATCCGTCGGTGGGTTGGAAAGACGATGCAACCACCGTGCGGCGCCCGGGCTGAGGGCCGGTGCGGAAGGGAGCGGCGGCCCCGATGCATCCCCTCGCCCGGGCGCTGTTCTCTGCCAGGACGCCACGCGCTGACCCCCCGGAGCCTACCGCCGATGGCTACCCGGGGACCCGCGCAGCGAGGCCGTGCCTTGCGGTTCGAACCCGAGGTCCGGGGGCTCGTGGAGCGAAGCGGTGGCCCCAGGAGGAACAAGGCGCTCCGGGGTGGCGGCGACCAGGGTCAGGAGGCTCGCCTCCGGCCTGCAAGCGAAGCGGAACGGCGCGAACTTGCTGGTACCGAGGCCGGCGCTCACGTGCAGCCAGCTGGAGCCCCAGCGCGACAGGCCGCGCGCCTGGTCCAGCGGGAGGTCGCAGTTGTCGACCAGGGCGCCGATCCCGGGCAGGCGCACCTGGCCGCCGTGGGTGTGCCCGGCCAGCACGAGCTGGTAGCCGTTGCGCTCGAAGGCGTCGAGGGCGCGGCGGTAGGGGCTGTGCACCACCCCGATGCGCAGGCCGCGCGAGCCGTTGCCGCCCGGCACCGGTACGCTCAGGTCCTCGCGGCGGATGTGCGGGTCGTCCAGACCGGCCAGCTCGACCTCGCCGAGCCGCCCGCGCGCGTTCGACAGCACCAGCCAGCCCAGCTCCCGAAGGCCGTCGACCAGCTCCTCGTGTGGGTTGCGCTCGACGCCGACGCGCAGCCTGCGGTGGCGCCGGAAGTAGTCCAGGTAGTTCTTCGGCCGTGGCGCCCAGTAGTCGTTGGAGCCGAGCACGGCGACGGCGCCCAGCCGGGGCTCGAGCGCGCCGAGGCATTCGAGCACGGGTCCGAGCGAGGACGGCTCCCCGAGCAGGTCGCCGGTGAGCACCACCAGGTCGGCGGGGAGCGCGGCCAGCCGCGCCAGGAAATCCCGCTTGGCCCGGTCGCCCGCGACCATGTGCAGGTCGCTCAGGTGCAGCAGGGTGAGCGGCTCGTGCCCAGGCGGCAGCAGGGGCACGCGCTCGCTGCGCAGCCGGAACCACCTGCGCTCCACCAGCACGCCGTAGGCGACGCAGGCGGCACCGGCGACCGCGAGCGCGCCGGCCGCCTGGACGGCCGTGGACGTGTGCATGCGAGAACCCCTCTCTGACGGACCGGTGAAGCGATGGATTGTACGCGCCTCCGGTAGGCTCGCCGCACAGGGAGGTGGGCCGACGCCGCGCGCCGGCTGGCATTAGGGCGGCGGCCCACCGACCGTTTGAGTAGAGGAGGCCTCGATCCCGATGCTCACCGACGACGTCCAGGCGGCGATGTACGCGGCCATGAAGCAGCGGCGCGGCGACGAGGCCGCCGCGCTGCGGCTGGCCCTCTCCGCGCTCAAGTCGGCCGCCATCGAGGCTCGCCGCGACCTCTCCGACGAGGAGGCGGTGGCGGTGCTGCAGCGCGAGGCGCGCAAGCGCCACGAGGCCGAGCAGGCCTACCGCGAGGCAGGCCGCGCCGAGCGGGCCGACCAGGAGGCGTTCGAGCTGACCGTGATCGGCCGTTTCCTGCCTGCCGCCCTCGACCCCGCCGAGCTGGCCCGCCTGGTCGACGAGGCGGTCGCCGCCAGCGGCGCCAGCGGCCCCAAGGAGCTCGGCAAGGTCATGGGCCAGGTGATGCCGAGGGTCAAGGGCCGCGCCGACGGCAACGAGGTGCGCCGGCTGGTGCTGGAGCGCCTCCAGGGCGGCGCCTGACGCCCCGGCCGTCGGCCGGGCGCGCTAGAAGCCGGCGCGCCGGCCGACGACCAGGATGACCTCGCTGCCCCTGGGGACGTGGCTGCCGCCTCCGGGGAGCTGGCTCATCACCCTGCCGACGTCGCCCCGGTTGCGGGCGACGGCGAAGGTGGTCCGGGGTCTGAGCCCGGCGCGGCGGATCTCGTCCGCCGCGCTCTTGGCGCTGTGGCCGACCACGTTGGGCACGACCACGTCGCCCTGCTGGCCGCCACCGCCCCGCGAGACCGACAGGTGCACGGTGGTGCCCTTGGACGCGTCCGACCCGCCGCCAGGGCTCTGCGCGACCACCTGGTCCTTGGGGGCGGGGTGGTCGACCTGGGTCACCGAGACGCCGAAGCCCGCCTTGGTGAGGATCTTCTTCGCGTCGCTGAGCTGCTTGCCGACGACGTTGGGCACCTTCTCGCCGGTCGGGTTCTGCGGGCGGCCCTCGGGCGGTGGCGGGAAGTCCAGCACCGGCTTGCCCGCCAGCGCCGCCATCATGAAGTCGTGGAAGATCAGGGCCGGGAAGGTGCCGCCGAAGACACGGCTGCCTTGGAAGTCGTTGCGCATCGAGATCAGGCCGCTGCGATGGCCCACCCAGACGGAGGTGGCGAGCTGCGGCGTGAAGCCGGTGAACATGGCGCTGGTGTAGTCCTGCGCGGTGCCGGTCTTGCCGGCGACCGGGCGGCCGCCCAGTGAGGCGCGCCAGCCGGTGCCGCCACCGGTCGTCACCGTGCGCAGCATGTCCACCACCTGGCGGGCAACGCCCTGGGGGATGACCCGCTCGCAGCTGGACTTGTTGCTGCGGTCGAGCAGCACCTTGCCGTCGCGGTCGCGCACCTCGGCGATCGAGTAGGGCTGGCAGCGGACGCCGTCGTTGGCAAGCACCCCGAAGGCGCTGGCCATGTCGAGCACGCTGATGTTGCCGGTGCCGAGCACCGACGAGCAGATGTTCCAGTTGTTGGCGTAGTCCGCGGTGCCCTGCTTGGCGACCTTGATGCCCATGCGGCGTGCCACCTCGACGGCGTTGTGCGGCCGCACCTGCTTCATGAGCTGGGCGAAATAGGTGTTCACCGACTTCTGCACGCCGGTGTACATGTTGAAGGTGCCGCCCTCGCTCTGCTCGGCGTTGCCGACGTGCCAGCCGCCCGGGCAGGCGTCGTCGTTGATGGTCATCTGCGGCAGGGCGTGGAAGGTGAGGCTCGGCTTCAAGCCCTGCTCCAGCGCGCTGACCAGGTAGAACACCTTGAAGGTCGAGCCGGAGTGGTAGCCGGTGCCGCCCTGGCCGAGCACCGCGAGGTTGACCTGGTTCTGCTTGAAGTTCTTGCCGCTCACCATGGCGATGATCTTGCCGGTGTTGGGCTCCACCGAGGCGAGCGCGCCGTCGGGGCTCTTGCCGGCGAGCTGCGCCTTGACCGTGCTCTCGGCCGCCGTCTGGGCGACCGGCTGCAGGGTGGTGTAGATCGACAGGCCGCCCTCGAACACGGCCCGGCGCCTGGCGGCCGTGCCGGCGGGGCCGAGGGTGCGGTCGTAGGCCGGGTCGTGCAGGAGCTGCTGCTTGATGAACTCCACGAAGTACGGCTGGCGGGTCTGCAGCTTCTTGATGTGGATCTTGAGCGGCTGCCGCTTGGCGAGGGTGACCTCGCGCTGGTTGGCGTAGCCGAGCTGCAGCATGCGGTCGAGCACGAGCTCGCGCCGCGGCGCGTTCTCCTTCTCGTTGGTCGGCTTGAAGCGCTCCGGTGCCGCGATCGTGCCGGCAAGGGCGGCCGCCTCGGTAAAGCTGAGCTTCTTGACCGACTTGTTGAAGTAGTGCTCGGCGGCTGCCGCCACCCCGTAGGCGCCCTCGCCGAAGTACGCCTCGTTGAGGTAGGCCTCGAGGATGTCGCTCTTGCTCATGCGCTTCTCGAGCTGGACCGCGTAGATCGCCTCGCGGATCTTGCGGTCCATGGTCTTGGCGTTCCCGGTCAGCACGTTCTTGATGTACTGCTGGGTGAGCGTGCTGCCGCCCTGGTGGACGTCGCCCTGGCGCAGGTCCTCGACCATGGCGCGGGCGATGCCGCGGTAGTCGATGCCGCTGTGCTCGTAGAAGCGGTAGTCCTCGATGGCGATGACCGCCCGGCGGATGCGCATGCCCATGTCGTGCAACTTGACGATCTTGCGGTTCTCGTCGCCGTAGAGGGTGGCCAGGACGGTCTTGCGGTCGGCGGCGTAGACCACCGAGCGGGCGGCGGGCTTCGGCAGCGCGGCCGCCAGCGGCGGCACGTCGCCGAGGTGGAGGCTGGTGTCGCGCACCAGCGCCCCCGCCGGCACCACCAGCGGCAGGACCACCAGCGTCGCGAGCAGCGAGAGCGCGGTGATCAGCGCGGCGCCCACCACGAAACGGCTGCCAGCCAGACTGGCCAGCCGCACCGGGTTGATGCGGGGGAAGCGGGGCTGCGGAGCTGAGACGTCAGCCATGGGCATCACAGGGCACCAGAACAGGGCGGTCCTGCCCGGCCGGACCAGGAGGGATGATAGGTTCGGCCGTCGCCATGGGCAACTCACTGCTGCTCGCAGCCGGCCGCGGCGCCGGCATCCTGGGGGAGCCGGTGGAGCTCTCGCCAGACGGGCTGGGCGGCGCCTTCCGGGGCTTCGCCGAGCGACTCGTCGCCAAGGTGCCCAACCTGCTCACCGCCGTCGTCTTCGTGGTCGTCACGATCCTCGTCGCCCGCCTGGCGCGGCGAGGGGTCGACAGGGCCCTGCGGCGCACCTCCACCGAGGCCCACGTCAACCTGCTGGTCGCCAAGCTGGGGTACTTCGGTGTGGTGCTGCTCGGCGCGGTGGTCACGCTGTCGATCGCCGGGGTCAACCTTGGCGTGATGGTCGGCAGTCTCGGGCTGGCCACCGTGGCCCTGGGCTTCGCGTTGCAGGACATTCTTAGCAACTTCGTCGCCGGCATCGTGCTCCTCCTGGAACACCCGTTCACAAAAGGTGATCTGATCGTTACGCCCGACGCCTCGGGGGTGGTAGAGGACATCCAGGTGCGCGCCACCAGGCTGCGCACCGTCGACGGTCAGCTGGTGGTGGTACCCAACCAGCTCCTCTTCACCCAGGTGCTGGTGAACTCGAGCGCCACCACCGGCCGGCGCCTGCAGGTCGAGCTGTGGGTGCCGCACGGCCAGGACCCGGTCCGGGTCCGCGAGGCCCTGCCAGCCGCCGCTGCGGCGGTCGACGGGGTCCTGGCGGAGCCGGCGCCGCGCGTGCTCACGAGCGACCTCGGCGCGAAGGCCCGCGAGCTTCGCCTGCTGTTCTGGGCCGATCCGCGCGCCAGTGACCTGCAGCGGGTCCACAGCGAGGTGCTCGACGCGGTCGAGCGCGCCCTCGGCGAGCTCGGCCTGCGGGCCGAGGTGCGCGCGGCCGCCGACGCTCCCTTGCCACGGCCGGCCGACTCCGAGCCGGCGCCCCACCTCAGGAGGCCTGACCCGCCGACGGGCTAGGCGAACAGGCGGCTGCCGAGGCGGCGCAGGCCGGGCAGGTCGTGGACGTCGTCGGCCAGCAGCGGCACCTGCACGGCGGGGAGGGACGGCAGCGAGGCCATCAGGGCGCGCACGCGGCGCTGCTCCGCCGCGGCCAGCGCCTCGAGGGTCTGGTGCTGGGCGAGCAGGTCGGCAAGGAGACGGGCGTCGTCGGAGCCAGCAGCGAGCCGCGCCGTGGCCGCCGCGGGCACCGCCGGCACCTGCCCGGCCTGGTGTACCCGGTTGACCACCAGGGCGCCGATCGGCATGCGGTCGGCGGCCAGCCGGCTGGCCAGGTAGGCCGCCTCGCGCAGGGCGGGCGCGTCGGGTGTCGCCACCACCACGAACTGGGTGCCCGGGTCCTTGAGCAGGTCGTAGACGCGCTGCGCGCGGCTGCGGAAGCCCTCGTACATGCCCTCGAAGGCGGCGAAGAACTCGCCCACCTCCGCCAGCAGCTCCGACCCGGTGAGCCGCCGCACCATCCTGGCCATGGCGGTGGTGGCCAGGTTCAGCCCGCGCAGGTAGCCGCGGCCGATGCGCTGCGCCGGGGCGATCAGCAGCCGGAACATGCGCGCGTCGAGCAGCTCGTTGAGGTTGTCGGGGGCGTCGAGGAAGTCCAGCGCCGAGCGGGTCGGCGGGGTGTCGACCACCAGCAGCTCCCAGCGGCGCGACTCGTGCAGCTCGTACAGCTTCTCCATGGCCATGTACTCCTGGGTGCCGGCCAGGGTGGAGGAGACGCGCTGGTAGAAGCGGTTGGCGAGGATGCGGTCGGCCTGCTCCTGGTCGCGCGCGTAGCGCTCGATCAGCTCGTCGAAGGTGCGCCGCATGTCCAGCATCATGGCGTCGAGGCTGCCCGAGCCGCGCAGCCCCTTCTCGACCGGGCTCGGGGTGTTGGAGAGCAGGTCGAGCCCGAGCGCCTGGGCCAGCCGGCGCGCCGGGTCGATGGTCAGCACGCAGGTGCGCCGGCCCTGCTCGGCCGCGCGCACGGCGAGCGCCGCCGCGGTCGAGGTCTTGCCGACCCCGCCGGAGCCGCAGCAGACCACGATGCGGGCCGTGCGGACGACCTCGTCGAGCTGGGAGCGGTCCGCGGCCGCCGTCCGCCCGGCCCCGGCGGCCGCGCGCGACCGGCGCGCCCTGGCCGGGCTCATGCACGCATCCGGTCGGCGCGCGGAGTCGGGTCGTCAGCGGTCAGCCGCTCGGCCAGCGTGGCGACGTCGGCCGCGCCGTTGACGCCGTCGAGCAGCAGGGGCAGCTCGACCACGGGCAGCTCGGGCAGGCCGGCGCGCAGCTCCCGCAGCAGGCGGCGCTCGGCCTCGACCCGCCGGCGCTGGTCGCGCGCCTCGCCGATCAGCGTCGCCAGGGCTTTCCCGTCCAGCTCGGCGCCTGCCTGCCTGGCGGCCTCGGCAAGCGGTTCCGGCTCGCGGGCCAGGGCGGCGAGCCGCCCGCCGCGGGCGCCGAGCCGGTCGGCGCTGATCCGGTTGGCCACCACCGGGCCGAGCGGCAGGCGAGCCGCCCGCAGCAGCGAGGCGCTCTCCAGCGTCTCGGTCACCGGCAGCTCCTCCGGCAGGCAGACCAGCACCATGCGGGTCAGCGCCGGGTCGTCGAGCAGTTCCCTGACCCGCTCGGCCTGGTGGCGGATGGGGCCGACCCTGGCCAGCTCGGCGACCGTCTCCGGGGCGCGCAGGAACGGCACGATCCGCCCGGTCGGCGGCGCGTCGAGCACCACCAGGTCGTAGTAGCTGCTGGGGGTGTTGACCGGGGGGGCGGAGAGCGCCCCCCCGGTCCTCCCCGGGGCGGGCGCGGCCCGGGTCGTCTGGCGCTGCCGCGTGGTCGCCTCCCAGACCTTGCCGACCAGCAGGATGTCGCCGAGCCCCGGTGCCGCCGCGGTGATGAAGCGGGTCAGCCGCGCCCAGGAGAGCAGGCGGGCCAGTGGCGCCGCGCCGTAGCGGCCGAGGTACTCGCGCAGCGACTCCTCCGGGTCGACCGCGAGGCCCATGACCCCCTCGGCGACCATGGTCTCCCTGTAGCCGAGCGAGGGGTGGCCGAACAGCGCCGCCAGGCCCTGGCGGCCCTCCACCTCGAGCACCAGGGTGCGCCTGCCGCGCCGGGCGGCGGCCATGGCAAGGGCACCGGCCACGGTCGTCTTGCCGGTGCCACCCTTGCCGGTCACCACCAGCAACCGCGCCCGGTCCAGCAGCTCATTCAGCATGCGCGTCATCGTAGTAGGACCGGCTGGGGGGCTGTCTTGGCGGCTGCGTCCCGGCCTGGTGGACAATGGCCGGCGCCATGCGACGTTGCCTCTCGGTGCTGCTGCTCATCGCCCTCGGCGCGCTCCTGCTCGCCGGGCTCGCGCCCGGCGTGGCTGGCGCCGCCCAGAGCGCCCCGCGGGTCGAGGTGTTCGAGGCCTCGGGCGTGATCGACGCCAGCATGCTCGGCGCGCTCCGGCGCGACCTGAGCGGCGCGGAGCGCCGCGGGGCGGCGGTGTTCCTGATCCAGCTCGACAGCTTCGGCAGCCTCGGGGTCGACCCGGCCGACCTGGTCAAGGCGCTGGAGACCGCCTCGGTGCCCGTGGCGGTCTGGGTCGGGCCGCGGCGCGCGCGCGCCGCGGGCGCGGCGACCTTCCTGCTCCCCGCCGCGGACGTGGTCGCGGTCAGCCGCGACGCGCGCATCGGCCCAGCGCTCCCCGCCGAGCTTGGACGGGGCCGGCACGCCGAGGCGGAGACGAGCCTGGCCGCGGCGACGCGACTCCCCGCGCAGGTGGTCAAGGGCACCGTCGCTGGGGCGGAGGCCGAGACCCTGAGCCTGGCCGACTACCAGGCCGAGTCCCTGCCGGACGCGGTGTCGCGGCTGGACGGCCGCCGCGTGGACCACGGCCGCACCCTGGAGGTCTCACGCTTCCAGGTGCGCTTCCTCTCCCGCTCGCTGCTCGACCGGGTGCGCCACGGCCTCGCCAATCCCAGCCTGGCCTACCTGCTGCTGCTGGCCGCGGCGGCCTGCCTGGCGTTCGAGTGGTTCCAGCCGGGCTTCGGGGTGGCCGGCGCCTGCGGCCTCGCGGTCGCCCTGCTGGCCGTCTACGCGCTGGTGGTGCTGCCCACCAGCTGGCTGGCGCTCGGCGTGCTCCTGGCCGGGTTCGGGCTGTTCGCGCTCGACGCGGCGGTCGGTGGGCTCGGCCTCGGGACCGCCGCCGCGACCGCGCTGACCGCGGCCGGCTCCTGGTGGCTGTTCTCCAGCCCCAGCCCGCTGCTGCGCCTCGACGGGCGCCTGGCGGTGGCGGGGGTTGCCTGGTCGGTGCTCTGGTTCGTGGTGCTCCTCACGGTGCTGCTGCGCTCCCAGCGCCAGGTGCCGCTGGGCACCGAGGCCCTGGTCGGGGCGCGCGGGGTGGTGCGCAGCATGCTCAACCCGGGCGGCATCGTCACCGTCGAGGGCGCCATGTGGCGCGCCGACCTGGTCGGCGGCGGCTCGCTCGCCACCGGCCAGCGCATCGCCGTCGAGGCCGTGCGCGAAGGCATCCTGCAGGTCAAGGCTGACGACCCGGCCGCCGTCCGGCGACCACGCCGCCGCGGACGCCGCCGCCCACCCGCCGCCGAGGCCACGCCCGCAGAGCCGGCGCAGCCGCGCGACTAGGGCCCTCACGCCGGCACTCTGGTCAGCGCCCTTCCAACGCGAATGAGAGACTTGGCCCACACACCGTCGGACGAGGAGTTCACGTGAGCGGCATCGTCTTCGGCCTCCTGGTCATCCTGGTCATCCTGGTCCTGATCGCGCTGCTGTCAGGCGTCCGGGTGGTCCAGGAGTACGAGCGCGGCATCGTCTTCCGGCTCGGCCGGGTGGTGACCCGCCCGAAGGGACCGGGGCTCTTCTTCATCCTGCCGTTCGGCATCGACCGCATGGTCAAGGTCAACCTGCAGACCGTGGCCATGAACGTGCCGCCGCAGGACGTGATCACCCGCGACAACGTCACCGTGCGGGTCGACGCGGTCATCTACTTCCAGGTCGTCGACCCCCTCAAGGCGGTCGTCGCCATCCAGAACTACCTGTTCGGCACGAGCCAGGTCGCCCAGACCACCCTGCGCGCCATCCTCGGCCGGGTGGACCTCGACGACCTGCTCAGCGAGCGCGACCGCATCAACGACGAGCTGGCCAGGGTGATCGACGACCTCACCGAGCCGTGGGGCGTCAAGGTCACGCTGGTGGAGATCAAGGACGTCGACCTGCCTGACACGATGCAGCGGGCCATGGCCCGCCAGGCCGAGGCCGAGCGCGACCGGCGCGCCCGCATCATCTCGGCGGAAGGCGAGTTCCAGGCCTCGCAGAAGCTGTCGGAGGCGGCCGCGGTGATGGCCCGCAACCCGCAGGCCCTGCAGCTCCGCTTCCTGCAGACGGTGGCGGAGGTGGCCGCCGAGCGGAATTCCACCCTGGTCATGCCGATCCCGGTCGAGCTGCTCACGTTCTTCAGGGGCATCGAGGACGGCCTCGGCGCGCTGGCCGGCGGCTCGGCACCGGAGCGCCAGCGGCCCACCCAGGAGCCCGGCGGCGAGCCGATCGGCGCGAGGACGCTGCCGATGCCGCTCGAGCGCCCCGGGCCCGACCGGCCCGACGCTGGCCGCGGCCCCGAGCGTCCAGCCTGACCCGAGGGCCTGCTGGTACGGCCGGCCCGGGCGGCACTGCCGCCCGGGCCGTTCCCTTGGCCGTCCCGCCGCCACTCGCGAGCTGCACCGAGCAGCGCCCGATCCGCCGGGCCTCTCGCTGAGCAGTGTCTTTATGCCGGATTGACCATCGATGTGGGATACCCGGTGGCGCAATGGAAGCGTTACCGACCGGACACGAAGCGGATGGCTACAACGAGCTACGCTGACCTCTCGAGCGGCACCGGGCGGGCCGGCCCGGACCGCCGAGCGGTCGCCGAGGCGCGGTCCGGGATGGGGACTGGTGCGAGCGACCGGCGAGAGAAGGAAACCACCATGGCCAGGCCAGGGGACCTTCAGGTGGGCTGGCAGTACCGCGCTGCCTGCAAGGGTCCACAATCCAACCTCTTCTTCCCTCCCAGCCACATCGAGCGCAAGCAGGAGCGGCTGCAGCGCGAACGGGCCGCCAAGGCGATCTGCCGCCAGTGCCCGGTGCTGCAGGAGTGCCGCGAGTACGCCCTCGTGGTCAGGGAGCCGCACGGCATCTGGGGTGGCCTGAACGAGTACGAGCGACGCCAGGCCCTGGCCCGCCGCGCGGGCTGAGCGGGCAGCGGTCTCGGCAAGGCGCGAATCCGCTAGCCTTGGCAGCCGTCAACGCCGCCGACGCCGAGAGGACCCGCGATGACCAGGTGGGAGTACGCCACCGTTCCGCTGCTGCCGCACAACACCAAGCAGATCCTCGACAACTGGGGCGAGGACGGCTGGGAGCTGGTGGCCGTGCACACCGCCGAGGTCGGCGGCACGGTCGCCTTCTTCAAGCGCCCCAAGGCGGCCTGAGCCAGGCCGCGCCGGTCAGCTACGCTCGGGTGGCCGCCACGGCAGGTCGAAGCGGAACACCCGGAACGCCTCGCCGTAGCGGAACGGCTGCTCGGCCGCCGTGAACTCGGCCATGCCCGTGACCCAGCCCGCCTGCTCCGCCGACGGGTTCTCGCCCACCTGGGAGACGTGGCAGCGCAGGCTCTCCAGCTTCTTCTCGACGTAGTCGCCGATGTCGACCACCACGTTCGGCTGCTCGCCCATCATCAGCCACACGGCTGTCAGCTTGACCGGCTCGAGGCCCTCGTCGAGCAGCTCGGGGTAGGCGAGCCGCGTGTCCGACCCCGGGATCACGGCGGCGAGGGTCACCTCCCCCGCCGCCCGGTGGTCGGGGTGGTTGATGTAGCGGTCGCCGAAGTAGCGGACGGTCGGGTCGGTGGTGACCACCACCTCGGGCCGGCGCCGGCGGATCAGCCGCACCACCTGCTCGCGCACCTCCAGGGTCGGCTCGAGCAGGCCGTCCTCGTAGCCGAGGAAGTCGACGTCCTCGACGCCGACGACCTTCGCCGCCGCCCGCTGCTCGGCCTCGCGCATCTCGGCGAGGCGCTGGCGGGTCAGCTGCGGGTCGCTCGATCCGGCGGCGCCGTTGGTGAGCAGCGCATAGGTGACGTGGGCGCCCTCTGCGACCCAGCGGGCGACCGTGCCCGCGCAGCCGAACTCGATGTCGTCGGGGTGCGCCGCAACCACCAGCGCGCTCGCAGGGGTCCAGTAGTCCATCGGGCGACTCCAGCGTTGGTGAGGAACGGTCCTCGGCTCGCCCGTCACCGTAGCGGCAGTGCGAGCCCGCACGCATCCTCTCGGATGGCCACCTCCGGCCGTCCGGGGCGGGGGACCGTCGCTGACGGACCGACACGGGGAGCCTCTAGAGTTGCCGCTGACACTTCGGGAGGCTTGCCGGGAGGGGGTTGGATGGACCTGGACGCGGCCTTCGGCGGCCTGCCCGGGCTGACCCCGAGGGAGGCCCAGCAGCGCATGGCCGTCGCGGTCGCCGAAGCCCTCGAGGGCGGTGCCCCGCTGCTGGTCCACGCGCCGACCGGGGTCGGCAAGTCGCTCGGCTACCTGGTGCCGATCGCCAGCGCCGGCCGCAGGGCGATCGTGGCGACCGCCACCAAGGCGCTGCAGTCCCAGCTCGTGGAGCGCGACCTGCCGCTGCTGGCCGAGGCCTACGGCACCACCTTCGCCCTGGCCATGGGCCGGGGCAACTACGCCTGCCTCGCCAGGATGGACGCGCTGGTGGCGGCGACCCGGCTGGCGGCGACCGCCCAGGAGGAGGCCGCCCTCGAGCTGGTCGCCTGGGCGGTCGAGTCGACCACTGGCAGCCGCCTCGACGCCCCGCCGGGGACCAGGGATGACGCCTGGGACCTTGTGGCCACCTCCGGAGAGGACTGCCCTGGCCAGAAGGGCTGTGCCTTCCACCGCCAGTGCTTCGCCGAGCGGGCGCGGGAGGCCGCGCGCGAGGTGGACGTGGTGGTCACCAACCACCACCTGCTCCTGCTCGAGCTGGAGCTGCGCTCGCTGTCGGACGCGCCGGGGGTGATGCTGCCCGAGAGCGACGTGATCGTGGTCGACGAGGCCCACCGGCTGGCCTCCCACGCCGCCGACCTGTACGGCGTGACCGTCACCGCGGCGAGGGTCGGCAGGGCGGGCGCCGCCGCCGACGCGTCGGCCAAGGCCGTCGGCCGGCCGTCGGACTGGGCGCGCCGGCTCCGGGCGGCCTGGGAGGACCACGCCGGCGGGCTGCGCCCGGGCCCGATCGTGCCAGGCTCGCGTGCCGCCGCGGACCTCGCCAGGGCGCTCGCGCCGCTGCGCGCCCGCGCCGAGGAGGCGACCGCCGCCCTCAAGGAGCTCGGCCCCGTCGGGCCGGAGCTCGAGGCCGGCGTGCAGGCCGCCAGGCGGCGCCTCGGCGGCCTCTGCCGCGACCTCGGCCGCCTGGCCGACCCAGAGGCGGCAGGCCGGTCCGGCCCGGCAGGCGACCCGGTGCGGGAGGCGTCGGCGGGCACGGACGGCTCGCCGTCGGCGGCCGGGCGCGAGGAGGACGGCCACGCCGAGGACGCGACCAGGGCGCGGGAGCTGGCGGTCTGGGTCGAGGAGGGCAGGGGCGGGAGCCGCACGGTGCGCTCGGCGCTGGTCGAGCCTGGCCCGGTCCTGGCCGAGCTGCTGTGGGACCGGGCGCCGGCGGCGGTCGCCTGCTCGGCCACGCTGGCCGTCGCGGGCAGCCTGGCGACCGCCGAGCGCGCCCTCGGCGTGGTGGGCGCGAAGGGCCTGGTGACGCCGTCGCCGTTCGACTTCCGCCGCAACGCCCGGCTCTACGTGCCGGTCGGCGTGCCCCTGCCGACCAGCGAGCGCTTCCAGGGTGCGGCCGAGGCGACCCTGCGTGGCCTGGTGAGTGCCTCCGAGGGGCGTGCACTGGTGCTTTGCACCTCCTGGAGGGCGGTGGAGTCGTTCGCCGCCGCCCTCGCCGAGCTCCCCTACGAGCTGCTGGTCCAGGGCGACGACACCCCCGCGCGGCTGACCGCCCGCTTCCGCGACCAGGTGGCCAGCGTGCTGGTGGCCACCCGGACGTTCTTCGAGGGCGTGGACGTGCCAGGCGAGAGCCTGTCGCTGCTGGTGCTCGACCGTCTGCCCTTCCCGAGGCCAGACGACCCGCTGCTCGCCGAGCGCGGCCGCCGGGTGGAGCGACGGGGCGGCTCGCGCTTCTCCGAGGTGTGGCTGCCCGAGGCTGCCGTCTCCCTGCAACAGGCCCTCGGGCGGTTGGTCCGCTCCGAGTCCGACCGGGGCGTCATGGCCGTGCTCGACCGCCGCCTGGCCGATGCGGCCTACGCCGGCGTCCTGCTCGCGAGCCTGCCTCCCGCCCCGCTGGTGCGCTCCCTTGACGAGGTGCGGGCGTTCTTCGCCAGCGCGGCGGCCGAGTAGGCTTGCTGCCGGATCCCCCAAGCATCGAGCGACAGAGGAGCCGCCGCCATGCCATCACCAGAGGAGCGCCTCCGCGAGCTCGGCATCGAGCTGCCCCAACCGGCCGCGCCGGTGGCCGCCTACGTGCCCTGCGTCCGCACCGGCGACCTGCTCTACGTCTCGGGCCAGGTGCCGCTGGTCGACGGTCGGTCGCGCTGGACCGGCCGGCTCGGCGCCGACGGCTTGAGCGTCGACGAGGGCGTGGCCGCCGCCAAGGTGTGCGCGGTCAACGTGCTCGCCGCGCTCAAGGCGGAGCTGGGCGACCTCGGCCGGGTCCGCCGCGTGGTCAAGGTCACCGGCTTCGTGGCGTCCGAGCCCGGCTTCACCGACCACCCCAAGGTGATCAACGGCGCCAGTGAGCTGTTCGGCGAGGTGTTCGGCGAGGCCGGCCGCCACGCCCGCGCCGCCGTCGGCGTCGCCGCCCTGCCCCTCGGCGTCCCCGTCGAGGTCGAGGTAATCGTGGAGATCGGGGGGGAGCCCGAGACAGCTCCCCCCCGAACCCCCCCATCGGGTTCCTAGGCGGGATCCCTGTCTGGGCCCCGGGCACGCCCGCCGGGATCCTGCGCGGTTCTGGGAGTAGCCTGCTGGCCGCCATGGCCGCGCTGTTCCGATCGCTCTGGGTCGCCGTCGCCTTCCTGACCCGCCTGCGGGTTCCGTGGGCGGCAGCGCCCTCGGCGTCCGCGCCAGTCCCGGACGCGCCTGGCGCGGACGCGCCCGCGGGGGGCGGCTCGCTCGGGGCGGGTGAGCTGCGCCGCGCTTCGGTGTGGTTCCCGCTGGTCGGGCTCGTCGTCGCCGGGGTCGGGGTGGCGTTCAGGGCGGCGGCGGAGCCGCTCTGGGGCGGGGCGGTCGCCACCATCGTCGGGCTCGCGGCGATGGTGGCGGTGACCGGGGCGCTCCACGAGGACGGGCTGGCCGACTCGGCCGACGGCCTCTGGGGCGGCTGGGACCCGGCCGGCAGGCTGGCGATCATGCGGGACAGCCGCGTCGGCACCTACGGGATCGTCGCCGTGGTCACCGTGCTCGCCCTGCGCACCGCCCTGCTGCTCCCCCTCGGCCTGGCCGACTTCGCCCGCGCGGTGGCCTGCGCCGAGGTCTGCTCGCGGGCGGCACTGCTGCTGGTCGCCAGGGCGCTCCCGCCGGCGCACGCCGGCAGCGGCGCGGAGATCGCCGGGCCGCTGCCCGCTGGCGGGGTGGCGCTGGCGGCACTGGTGACGGCGGCGACCGTGGCGCTCTCGGCCGGGGTCTGGGCGCCGCTGCCGCTGCTGGCCGGCCTGGTCGTCTGCGCCGGCTGCATCCGGTTGTTCCGCCGCCGCCTCGGCGGCTTCACCGGCGACACCCTTGGCGCGGCGCAGCAGCTCGTCGCCCTGGCGGTGGTGGCGGCGGTGGCCGCCCTCGCCAGAAGCGGACGGCTTTGACCACCGCGCCGGCGCGGCTCGTGCTGGTCCGCCACGGCGTCGCCGAGGGCGCGGGCGAGCGCTGCGTCGGCCAGGGCGGCGCGGTCGACCCCGGGCTGAGCGCCGCGGGCTGGCGGCAGGCCGCCGCCGCCGCGGCCCGCATCGGGGCCGGCTTCGACCTGCTGGTCTCCTCCCCGGCGCGGCGGGGACGCGAGACCGCCGCCGCCTGGAGCCTGCCGGTCGCGCTCGACGAGCGCCTTGCCGAGCGCTGCTTCGGCGCCTGGGAGGGGCGTCCGTGGGAGGAGCTGTGGCCGACCGCCCCTGCCGCGGTGCGCAGCGACCCGGCCGCCTGGGCCGCCTTCACCCCGCCCGGCGGCGAGACCTTGGCGGAGGTGGCCGCCAGGGTCGGCGCCTGCGTGCGCGAGCTGACCGCCGTACCCGGCAGGCGGGTCCTCGCCGTGACCCACGCCGGCCCCCTGCGTCTGGCCGTCGGGCTCGCGCTCGACCTGCCCGGCGAGCGCGCCCTCGGGCTCGGCGCCGACCACGGCGCGGCCGCCGTGCTGGCACGCTGGGGCGAGGACTGGCTGCTCGAGCGCCTGAACGTGTAGGCACCCGCCTACGCGGACAGGGCCTCCACCAGGTGCTCCTCCAGCCAGCCGAGGTAGGAGAGCAGGTGCTTGGCGGGCGCTTCCGGGTCGTCCGGGGCCACCACGCCGTCGAAGTCCTCGGTGATCTGCAGCCGCACGCCGAGCGCCAGCCGCAGGTCGTTGAGCACCCCCAGCCAAGCGAGGGCCTCCTCCTCGGTCAGCTCCACGGTCCAGCGCCGCTGGTGCAGCTCGCCGCGCTCCAGGGTGGCGACCACCAGCTCGAGGTTGGCCAGCTTGGCGGCGAGCAGATCGTCGGTGACCAGCCGCCGGTACTCCTCCTGCCGCTCGCGGTCCTCCGGGTCGCGGTAGGCGGTCGGGAACAGCCGCTCGGTGACCGGGTCGGGCTCGCTCGCGTCGAGCACCGAGCGCAGCTGCTCGGGCAGCCCGCGCAGCACCCCGACCTCCTGGGGGCTGAGCCGGACCCGGTAGCGGTCCTTGCCGACCCGCTTGAAGGCGCTGGCCACCGCTAGCGGTCCTTCTGCATGGTTGCCCAGAGCCCGTGACCGTGAAGCCGGACGACGTCGAACTCGGCCTTCTCCCGCGGCCCGCTCGACACCACCGCCTTGCCCTTGTGGTGGACGTCGAGCATCAGCCTGGTCGCCTTCTCCCGGGAGTAGCCGAACAGCTTCTGGAACACGAACACGACGTACGACATCAGGTTGATGGGGTCGTTCCAGACGATCACCACCCAGGGTACGTCTGGCTCGGCGACCACGTCGTCCTGCTCGGTGCGCTCGCGCACGGGTGCAGTGGTGCTCATCTCCTTATGGTGGCAAATCTCGCGGCGGAGTGGGAGCAGAGCAGTGGTGGCGTACCATCCCACGCCGTGAACGCCAGCCGAATGCTCCCCGCCGGCGGCCCCGCGACCAGCGGCGGCCGCCCTGTCCAGGGGCTCTGGCCGTGAGCGACGCCAGGACGGTCGGGATCGTCGGCGGTGGCGTGATCGGGCTGGCCGTCGCCCGCCAGCTCGTCCGCTCGCGACCAGGCGTCAAGGTGACCGTGCTGGAGAAGGAGGACACGCTCGCCCGCCACCAGACCGGCCGCAACAGCGGGGTGGCCCACGCCGGCGTCTACTACGAGCCCGGGTCGCTCAAGGCGCGGCTGTGCCGTCGCGGCATCGAGCTGCTGGCCGCCTACTGCCGCGAGCACGGCGTGGCCTACGACGAGTGCGGCAAGGTGATCGTGGCGGTCGAGGAGGCCGAGCTTCCCAAGCTGGAGAACCTGCACCGGCGGGCCAGCGCCAACGGCGTTCCCGGCCTGCGCATGCTGGACGCTGACGAGCTGCGCGAGGTCGAGCCCCACGCCAGGGGGGTGGCCGCGCTGCACTCGCCGCAGAGCGCGATCGTCGACTTCTCCGGCTTCGCCCGCTCCGTGGCCCGCGAGGTGGCCGCCGCCGGCGGTGAGATCCTCACCGGCTCGTGCGTGCGCGGCATCGACCAGGATGGCTCCGGCGTGCGGGTCGAGACCGACGGCGCCCGCCGCCTGCGGCGCGACTTCGAGCAGCTGGTCGTCTGCGCCGGGCTGCACTCCGACCGGGTGGCGGCCCTCACCGGCGACGACGCCGACCCGCGCATCGTGCCGTTCCGCGGCGACTACTACCTGCTGCGACCGCAGCGCCGCGAGCTCGTCCGCGGCCTCATCTATCCGGTGCCCGACCCGCGCTTCCCCTTCCTCGGCATCCACCTGACCAGGCGCATCGACGGCGAGGTGCTGGTCGGCCCGAACGCCGTGCTCGCCTTCGCCCGCGAGGGCTACCGGCTCGGCACCTTCGACCGCCACGACCTCTGGGAGACGCTGGCATGGCCGGGGTTCCGGACGATGGCCAGGCGCTACTGGCGTGTGGGCCTGGCCGAGATGTGGCGCTCGGCCAGCCGCAAGGCGTTCGTGGCCGAGGCCAGGCGCTACGTGCCCGAGCTGGCCGCCGGCGACGTGGTCAAGGGGCCGTCAGGGGTGCGCGCGCAGGCAGTCGCCAGGGACGGCACCCTGGTCGACGACTTCCGCATCAACGTGCGTGACCGCGTGGTGAACGTGCGCAACGCCCCCTCCCCCGCCGCCACCTCCTCCCTGGCCATCGCCGAGGCCATCTGCGAGAGGTTGTAACGGCATCCGACCGGATCAGAGCAACCTCCGGAGGTCGCCGGAGCGGGTGGTGACGCCGGTCTGGTCCAGGTGCTCGAGCAGGGGGATGGCGGTCTTGCGGGTGGTGCGCATGGCCTGCTTGGCGTCGGCGGCGGTGAAGGTGCGGCCGTCGGGGAAGGCGCGGCGCAGGCTGGCGACGGCCTGGTCGAGCGCGTCCCTGCCGAGGTGCAGCCCGGACCCGACTCGCACCAGCACGCCGAGGCGCACCAGGGCGTCGAGCAGGCCCCTGTCGGCGCCGAGCGCGGTGAGGGCAGATTCGCTCTGGACGCTCACGCCCGCCTCGGCCAAGACGGCCTCCACCCGGGCGCGCACCGCCTGCTGTGCGGGGTCGAGCCGCACGCCGTGCTCTGGCAGGCGCAGGACCGGGCCGTCCGCGACCAGGTCGCCCGCCGCCACCAGGGCGTCGACCGCCTCGGCGCCGGCAGCGGCCCGGAGTGCCCCCGCGCCGCCCCGGCGCGGCGCGCCCGGCCCCTCATCGCGCGGGTCCGGACGGCCTCCCCGTCCCTCGCCGGCCCGGTGGCCGCCGCCCGCCGGCAGGGCGGCGGCGCGGGCGAGCTGCGCCGGCATGCCGGCCGCCAGCGGCTCGGCCCGGTGGTGGGCGGCGACGGCACGCAGCACCGCCTTCTCGGCCCGCAGCCAGGCCTCCGGCGCCCAGGCCACGGCGCGCCCGCGCAGCGCCAGCCCCTGTTCGACCGCCGCGGTCAGCGCGGCGTCGACCTGGCCGCCCGAGGCGCCGGCGAGGGCTGGCAGGTCGGCGAGCGCGACCAGGCCACGCTCGGCCAGCACCCTGGCGAGCAGCCCGTCCCTGCCTGCCGCCTCGCGGGCTTCCAGCTGCTCGAGGCGGTGCACCCGCGCGGCCGTGCCGCGCACCGGCGCGACCGGGAAGGGGTCGAGCACAAGCCCGCCGCCGACGGTCTCGTCACGGCCGCTGTCGCGCAGCACCACCGGCTCGAACGGGTCGAGCACCAGCGGCGCGTCCAGCTGCAGCCGGACCAGGGCGTGCTCCCCTGGCCGGACCTCGGCCGCGTCGAGCAGCTGCAGGCGCACGGCGACCTCGGCCGCGCCCGCGTAGAGGAGGTAGGCGCCGCGCGCGCGCAGCGGCTGCCTGCCTGGCAGGCAGCGCAGGTGGCAGTCTGCCGTGCGGGTCGGCCGCCATTGGCCGGGCAGGGTCAGCAGGTCGCCGCGGGCGACCTCGGTGGTGGCCACGCCGGCGAGGTTGACCGCCAGGCGCCTGGCCGGGGTGGCTCGGGCGAGCGGGCGGCCGTGGGCCTGCAGGCCGCGGACGCGGACGCGCCGCCCGGCCGGCAGCAGCACCGCTTCGGTGTCGGCGGCCAGCGCGCCGCCGCTCAGCGTGCCGGTCACCACCGTGCCGCTGCCCCTGATGGTGAACACCCGGTCGACCGGCAGGCGGGGCCGGCCCCGGTCGGGTGGCTCCGCCACCTGGTCGAGCACCCGGTCGAGCTCGGCCCGGACCCGGTCGACGCCGAGCCCGGCCGGCGCCGCCGTCTCCAGCAGCGGCGCGCCGGCCAGCGTGGTGCCTGCGAGCCGCTCTCGCACCTGCACGGCCACCTCGGCAGCGCGCTCCGGGCCAGCCAGGTCGACCTTGGTCAAGGCGACCACCCCGGTGGCGATGCCGAGCAGGTCGAGGATGGCCAGGTGCTCGGCGGACTGCGGCTGCCAGCCCTCGACCGCGTCGACCACCAGCAGGGCGCAGTCGACCCCGCCGACGCCGGCGAGCATGTTGTGCACGAAGCGCTCGTGCCCGGGCACGTCGACGAAGCCGACCTCGCGCCCTGACGGCAGGGTGGTCCAGGCGAAGCCGAGGTCGATGGTCATGCCCCTGGCCTTCTCCTCCGCCAGCCGGTCGGGGTCGGTGCCGGTGAGCGCGAGGACCAGCGCCGACTTGCCGTGGTCGACGTGCCCGGCGGTGCCGACGACGTGTGGCATCAGGCGCCCCCACCCTCCGCCGACCCAGGGGGGACCGCCGGCCCGGGGGGGTCCGGGGGGGCGCTGTTTGCCCCCTCGGAGGGTCGGGTTGCCCCCTCGGAGGGTCGGGCCTCCAGGGCACGGACGAGGGCGCCGGCTACCAGCTCGTCCTGGTCGGGCGGGACGGTGCGCAGGTCGACCACGACCCGGCCGCGCTCCGCCCTGGCGATCACCGGCGGGTCGCCGGCGCGGAGACGGGCGAGCACGGCCGCGTCCGAGGCAGGCGCCGGGTCGACCTCCAGCAGCACGCTGGGTAGGCCCTCGCCTGGCAGGCTGCCGCCGCCGGCCACGCTGGCGCCGTCGCGCAGGGAGGCGGCCGCGCCGAGCCGTGCGGCGAGCGCCGCCGCCCTCGGGCGCAGGTCCTCGGGTCCTAGCTCGAGGGCACGCCACACTGGCAGCTGGTCGCGACGGCCGGCGGCGTGCGCCGCCAGGGTGACCTCGAGGGCGGCAAGGGTGAGCTTGTCCGCCCGCACGGCGCGGGCCACCGGGTCGCGGGCGGCCCGCTCGACCAGCTCGGCCCTGCCGACGATCAGGCCGGCCTGCGGGCCGCCGAGGAGCTTGTCGCCGGAGAACAGCACCAGGTCCGCGCCGGCGGCGAGCGCCCCGGCGACCGACGGCTCCTCGCCGAAGGTACCGGTGAGCAGGCCCGAGCCGGCGTCGTGGACCAGTGGCAGGCGATGCTCGTGGGCGAGCGCGGCCACCTCGGCGAGCGGCGGGCGGGTGGCGAAGCCCTCGACCCGGTAGTTGGACGGGTGCACCACCAGCACGCAGGCACTGCGCTCGCCCAGCGCGGCGGCGTAGTCGGCCAGGTGGGTGCGGTTGGTCGTGCCCACCTCGACCAGGCTGACCCCGGCCGCTTCGACCACCGCGGGCAGGCGGAACTCGCCGCCGATCTCGATCAGCTCGCCACGGGAGACGACCGCCTCCCGGCCCCTGGCGAGGGCGTGCAGGCACAGCAGCAGGGCAGCGGCCGCGTTGTTGACCGCCAGCCCCGCCTCGGCCCCGGTGACCTCGCGCAGCAGCGCGGCCGCCGCCGCCCCGCGGCGGCCACGGCTTCCCATGGCCAGGTCGTACTCGACGGTGGCGTAGCCGGTGGCGGCAACCACGGCCTCGACGGCCGCCTGGGAGAGGGGCGCGCGGCCGAGGTTGGTGTGCAGCACCACCCCGGTCGCGTTGACCACCGCCCGCATGCGGCGGCCGGCGCGCCGCTGCAGCTCCGCCGCGACCTGGCCGGCGAGCTCGTCCAGCCCGGGGACGGGCGTGCCGGCGGCGGCCGCCCGGCGGCTGGCGTCGAGCGTGTGCCGCGCCGCCGCCGTCACCGGCCCACGGCCGAAGGCGGCGGTGACGCCGGCGACGGTGGGGTGGGCGAGCAGGGCGTCCACCGCCGGCAGGGCACGGCGAGGGTCGGTCGTCATGGCCCCATTCTCCGTCACGATCGCCGAACCGGGCACGACAGCGGGGCTCCCCCCGCATCCCCTCGAAGCCCAAGCGCGGCCGCTGCGGGATGGTTGCCGCTCCGCCCCGCGAAGCCAAGCGTGCCGCCGCGGATGGTGGCGGGCCCCGCCCGGCGCCAGCCGGACGGGCAAGTAGCAAATGCGCATACGCGGCAACCCGCCGAAGGACGCATTTACGCTGGCCGCGAGAAATCGGAAAGCGGCATATTCGCCACAGCGGGCAGAAGATTTGAGTTCGGCCGAGGTGTTTCGTAAAGTTGGGGCCAGTCGGCGCGCCCCGTCGCGCGCGCCCGCTGAAGAAAACGGGGTCGTCATGATACCCGCCCACCAGGCCGTCCCCAATGCCCGACTACGGCGCCAGCGCCTACGACGCGGCTGGTCGCTCCAGCGCGTCGCGGACGAGCTGCAGAAATTGTGTGAGCACGAGGGTCGCCGAGTCGGTGTAACGGCCAGCATGGTGGGTAAGTGGGAGCGGGGCTTCAAGCGTCCCAGCCCCTTCTACCAGGAGAAGCTCTGCTCCCTCTACGACCTCACGGCCGAGGAGCTCGGCTTGGTCGACGCCTCGGAGCAGGCGTCACCGACGTGGTTCGACGACACCGGCACGCTGGCCGATACCCTCGAGTCGTGGAGACATGACGTGGAGCGCCGAGCCTTCTTCCGCCACCTGAGCAGCTTCGCCGGCGCGGCGATGGTCGCCCCCGCGATCGACGCGCTGGGCCCCCAGGAGCCGCACGAGCGCCTCGCCCAGGCGCTGGACCGTCCCAGCCGCGTCGACCAGGCGACCATGGGCCACGTGGAGACGGTCACCGACCAGTTCCGCCACCTCGACGACCGCATCGGCTCGCGCGACCTGCTCGGGCCCGTGCTCGGGCACCTGCGCTTCATCACCCGCCTGCTGCAGGGCTCGCAGCCGACGCAGGTGCACCGCCGCCTGTGCGTGGCCGCGGCGCAGGTCGCCCAGCTGGCCGGCTGGCTGTCGTTCGACGCCTACCTCCACGCCGACGCCCGTGCCTACTACGAAGTCGCCGTCAAGGCGGCCGACGAGGGCAACGACCAGGCGCTCAGCGCCTACGTGCTGGGCTGCAGGGGCGTGGTGGAGATCTACGGCGGCGAGCCGGAGACCGGGCTGCAATACGCCCAGGCGGCCCTGCACCGCGGCGCCTCGGCGGTCACCGCCACCACCCAGGCCTGGCTGTACCGGGTCGAGGCGCTCGCGCTGGCGGCGCTCGACGAGGCCGACCGCTGCAGCGCCGCCCTCGACCGGGCCGAGCAGGCCATCGAGCGCTCGTCCGCCGACGAGGACCCGCCCTGGATCTACCACTTCGACCGCTCCCAGCTTGCCGGCCAGAAGGGCGCCTGCTACGTGCGGCTGCACCGCCCCCAGGCGGCCAGGGAGGCGCTCGGGGAGGCCCTCACCACGCTCGGCCCGGAGTTCGTGCGCGACCGCTCGCTGCACCTCACCAATCTCGCCAGCGCATTCGCCCAGCAGGGCGAGATCGAGGAGTCGTGCCGGCGCGCCATCCAGTCGCTCGAGATCGTCACCCAGACCGGATCGGCCCGGGAATTGCGGCGGCTGCGCGAATTCCGCCACGAGCTGGATCCGTTCGACGATACCCGGGCGGTAAAAGACCTCGACGCGCAGTTGCTTCTCGTCTAGCGGGACTATGGCCCGGCCGAGCGATTTCGCCGTCCATTTTCGCTGAGCACGACCACGAAATAGCCCCGATGGGCTAGTGCCTGGCGGTGATTTCCGTCCCCCTTCCGGGGGCACGTCTACTACAGGATCGCCGGCGCGCCCGCCGCGACCGCCAGGTTCGGCGCCGGGGCGAGCTGCGGCGCCGCCGGCAGCGGCGTGTCCAGCCCGCGCAGCCAGCGGGTGGTGGCGCCGCCGGGGTGCCGGCTGGGCGCGGCGAGCACGTAGCCGCCGCGGCCGTGCCAGTGCAGGCGCAGGCGCGGTCCGAGCGCGGCGCGTCCGGGCACGGCGGTGTCGCCCAGACCGGTCGGGGATACGAAGAAGTGGTGGCGGCCGTCGCCGGTGCGGGCGGCCGGGCCGGCCGGGATGGTGCTCTGGGGGATGCCGAGCGCGCCGGCCGCCCCCGGCACGTCGAGGACGTCGAACACCACCCCGGTCACGAGCCCGACGTTGGCGCGTGGGTGGCGGCCCCAGCAGCGCTCAACGCGCAGCGGGTCGATGGTCGCCTCCTCGCGCCAACGCGGGGACAGCGGATGGGCGCCCGGATGCGGGCAGCCGAGCTGCTGGCAGGAGCAGTCGAGGTTGCTCCAGCGTCCGGGCGCCCAGTGGTTCGCGGGGTGGTGGCAGGGGAACACAGGGATACCCCGCTCGGCGTACTCGAGGGCCGACCTGAGCAAGCCGTTGCTGATCCGCCGCCGCATCCGGACTCCTCACCAGCCTCAGGCAAGCCATGCGGCCAGCCTGATGATCCGCGGTCCCGACCGCTCGATCCAACACCCGGCGGCGGCACCGGCACGAGAGTCTCCGCGGGTCCAGCCGTTGTCCTTCCGTGGCACCGCATGCCGGAATCCCGCCCGAGCCCGCTACCGCGCCCTCTTCTGCGGCGCTGGGATGGCCCGTTCGGGCTGATCCTCCGAAGCGACCGGCGACTGCCCCGCGGGCAGGGGCGGCCGCGGGCTCGGCAGCGACCCGCGGCAGTGGTGCCAGCCTCATCGCCGGCTGGAACTGACTCGGCCGCCGAGTAGCATGGCTCGCATGGGTGTCGAGATGCGTCCGGAAGCCGTTGCCCCGCGCCCGGCGGCGACCGTTGTGGTGCTGCGCGACGGGTCCGCCGGCCTCGAGGTCTACTTGCAGCGGCGCACCCGCACCATGGGCTACGCGGCCGGGCTCTGGGTCTTCCCTGGTGGCCGCATCGACCCTGCCGACCAGGACCCGGCGGTCGACCTCGCCTGGGCCGGTCCCAGCCCACAGGCCTGGGCGCAGCGCCTCGGGCTGGCCGTCGACCAGGCGAGGGGCGCCGTGGTCGCGGCCTGCCGCGAGTGCCTGGAGGAGGCCGGCATCCTGCTGGCCGAGCGGGAGCCGGCGGCGGACGCGCTGGCCGCCGCCCGCCAGGAGCTGCTGGCCGGGCGGGAGCGCCTCGCCGGCGTGCTCGGCCGCCTCGGCGTGCGGCTCGACAGCTCGCGCCTGTCCTACTGGGCCTGGTGGGTCACGCCAGAGGCCGAGCCGCGGCGCTACGACACCCGCTTCTTCGTGGCCGGGCTGCCGGCCGGCGCCGCCGCTACCCTGCACCACCTCGAGGCCGAGCGGGAGCGCTGGTTCCCGGTGACCCACACAACTCCTGACCCGCTGCGCATGCTGCCGCCTACCTTCTGCACCCTGCGCGAGCTGTCGGCGTTCGGCTCGGTGGCCGAGGTGCTCGCCGCCGCCGACGGGCGGGCGGTCGAGCGCATCCTGCCCGTCCACGTCGACGACGCGGTGGTGCTCCCCTCCGGCGAGCGCATCCCGGTCCCGCTGCGGCCGCCGGCCGCGGCCGAGACCCACGGAGGCTCCCCGTGACCGAGGTGGTCGAGCGCTGGAGCGAGCGGGTCGTCCGGGTACTCGCGCCCAACCCCTCGCCGATGACGCTGGATGGCACGAACCTGGACATGGGGGACAGGGTTGGCAGTAGAATACGTGTTCGAGTCCACCCAGCCGAATGGTACCAAATTGCGCGCCATCCTCTACGATCGCATCTCGGAGGACCCCGACGGCGAGCGCGAGAACGTCGAGATCCGCCTTGCCGAGAGCCGCGAGTACTGTGCCGCGCAAGGCTGGGTCGTCGTAGCCGAGTACTCCGATAACGACATCTCGGCGAGCGAGCACAGCAGGAAGCCGCGCCCCGGCTACCGAGCCATGTTCGAGGCAGTTGCGGCCGGAGCTGGCGAAATCATCGTCACCACGGAGATGAGCCGGCTCTATCGCCGGATCGAGGAGCTGTTGCCGCTCATCAAGCTCGCCCAGCGCACACCGCTTCAACGTATCCAGTGCACCGATGGCGACGAGTTCAACTTGGCGACAGGTGATGGCATTCACCGCGCTATTGGTGCGGTGAACAACGCGATGCTTGAGAGCCGCAAGCAATCAGATCGCCTGAAGCGAAAGAAGGCCGCCAAGGCGAGCAATGGGTGGTGGTGGGGCGGACACCGACCGTTTGGGTACCAGCTCGTTGAGCAGGAAGGTCGCACACGGACCGGCAAGCGGTTCATCTACTACCGGCTGGAGATCGACCCAGCCGAGGCTGAGCTGGTTCGCGAGGGCGTCAAGCGCATACTCGCTGGCGAGACGGCAACCGGGATCGCCCTCGACTGGACTAGGCGCGGAATTCGTGGCGTACGTGGCGGCGCGCTCGACAACACCCAGGTCACGCGCACATTCTCCGCACCTTACCTCGCGGGACTCCGTACCCACCACGGCAAGCTCGTGCCCGGCAACTGGCCCGCGATCATTGACGACCGGGAGGAGTGGGAGACGCTACGTGCCGCGCTTGAGCGGACACCGCGCCCACCACGACCACGGTCCTACCTGCTGCCTGGACTCCTATACTGCTTCTGCGGCACGCGGATGCATGCGCACGGGCGGAAGGGCAAGCGCGAGTACGAATGCCGCGCCCTGGATGGCGGTTGTGGCCGAACCCGCCGCAAGGCCGACCCGATCGAAGAAGCCATACGCGACGCCGCCCTGACCGCGCTCGCCGACCCGGACTTTCGCGCCGCCCTTGTGGCAGAGCTGCGCGCCCGGCAGGGGGCGGACGCGAGCGTGCGCGACCTCGTCGCTCGCCGGAAGCAGGACCACGCCCGGCTCGCGCTGCTCCGCGACCGGCTGGCGGACGGGACGATCGAGCCGGACGACTTCGCCCACGCCAAGAGCCGGATCAGTGAACGCCTTGAGGGCATCGAGCGGGCGCTCGCGGCCAGGTCAAGCCCGGATGCTGTCCTGCTCGCCCAGCTCCCCGAAGAGTACGAGGCGCTACAGGCAGCATGGGCGAGGTGGAACCTAGACCGTCGTCAGGCAGTGCTGCGGCTGGCGCTCAACCGCGTGACAGTTCAACCAATCCGTCGCGGTCGCCAGGTCTTTGACGCTCGCGCCGAATTGGACCCTAACTGGCGCGTCTGATCGTAGCCGAGGCGCCGCCGCCGCTGCTCGCCGCATCGTCACGTTGCAGAACGGTCATCGTGTCGACCACAAACCGCGCGACCTCGGCCAGCGTGGCGGGATCGCTGATGGTGGGCCGTAGGCCCTGCCGGGCGCGTGTCTCAGCGACCCAATCGCGCAGCTCTTGGCGGCTCATCGTGCCCTGGTGATGGGACCTGGACGCTGACTGACGCCGCTTGCTCATAGCCCCCTTACGCAACGGCGCTCAGCTCCTCGCGGGCGACGCGCCGCATCTGGCGGTGCTGGTGGCCGAGTGATTGGGCGAGCCAGGCATCGCCGAGGGTGGCGTAGCCACGGCCGGCGTAGGCCCAGGCGGCGACGGCCTCGACGCCGGGCGGGGGCAACACGCGGCCGTCGCGGTCGAGCTGGACCGCCGGGCCATGGTGACGGCCGGTGGCGTGGGCGCGGCGGGCGGCGCGCAGGTCGCGGAAGGTGGTGGAGTAGCGGCGGCTCTTGGTGGCGAAGTGGCCGCCGTAGCCGAACGTGTGCGCCCACCTCCGGAGCTTGAGCCGAGCCAGGCCGGGCCGGGCGCCGAGCTGCCAGGCGGCGCGGACCAGGGCGGCGAGGTGGGCGGGCACGCCCGCGGCTTCGAGCCCGGCCAGGTGGGCGCGGCCGATCGGCTGGCCGAGGGTGGGGCTGATGGCATCGGTGGCCTTGGTGGCGTACTTGGCGACGTAGCCGGCGACCCGCTCGGCCGAGATCGCCCCAGGGCCAGTGGCGACCGGTTCCAGTTCGAGCTGGGCGCCCCAGCCGCGCAGGGCGGCGGGCCGCTCGACGGCGGCGGGCCAGGGCACGCGGACCTCGCGGGCGGCCTGGCGGACCGCCGCCGCCAGCAGGGCGGCGGTGAAGCAGGGCGGCGGCGGCGCATGCTCGGGTCCGTGCGCGTCGGCGGCGTCGAGGCGGATGACGGCGTGCAGGTGGACCGCGCCACGGCGCTGGTACTCGGCCACCTTGGCGTAGCTCACGCGAACCGTCTGGTTGAGCTGGGCGGCCGTCATCCCGGCCTGGCGAGCCAGCGAGCGGCGCAGGTAGATCACGGTGCGCCGCCACAGCTCCGGCACCAGCGCGTTCCACACCACCTGGCCGCCAGCGTCGTAGCACTCGACACACAGCGGCACCCCGAGGGCCGGATCGTGCTCGTCGTGGCGCCGCCAGCAGCCGGCCCGCCGGCCGTGGGGACAGCGCCGGCCCTGCCGGTAGGGGTGGCAGGGCAGCACGAGGGTTCCCTGGGTGCGCCGGGTGTGGACCGGGCCGAAGGACGGCGCGGTGACGGTGGCGAAGATGGCCGGGTGCTCGCGGACGGTGGCGGGGACGCCCTTGCCGCCCCTGAGCCCGGCGGCGACGAGCTGGTAGGCGTCGTACCGGTAGACCTCGGAGCAGGGCTGGCAGCGGGCGGCGCGGCGGTCGCCGCAGGCCTTGAGGATGGTCCCGTCGGGCTTGCTGGCGGTGTCGAACACGGTGCGCACCTCGCCGGTGGCCTGGTCGACGTGCTCGACGACGCCGGCCAGGCGGACGGGGCGCTCGCAGTAGCCGGCTCGGGCGACCTGCTCGGCCCACGCCGGGTAGGTCCGGGCGCGGTCGACCAGCTCGGCCACCACGCCCGCAGGTTGGGGCTGGTCGGGACGGACGGCTAGAGTGGGTCGGGCCAAGGGCTTCTCCTTGGTGCTCGTGGGACCGGGCGCGGCGTGGCCTGCCAGCGATGACGCGCTCGGTTCCCGTGCGGCGGACAGTGAGCCCGGCCAGTCGTCTGGTCGGGCTTGCTGCCGTTCCGGGTCGCTGTGGTGTTGTCAACGGGCCACCCAGCAGGATAGGGTGTAAAGACAGGTTACTGCGAACCTGTGTTCGACGGCAACCACGCCCCGCCTCCGCACCAAGGAGCGTCCTGGATGGCCCTGGACCCACGGCCAGGCGGCGCGGCCAAGTACCGCCAGATCGCCGACGAGCTGCGCCGCTTGATCCTCGGCGGCGAGCTACCCCCCGGCGCCAGCCTGCCCAGCGCCGAGGAGCTGGGCGAGCGCTACGGCGCCACCCGGCCAACCGTCCAAGCCGCCTTGCGCCTGCTGCGCGCTGCCGGCCTGCTGGACACCAGCCCCGGACGGCCCGCGACCGTCCGCGCCCGCCCGCCGATCACCAGGGTGCAACGGCCCACCCCGCGCGATTGGGCGGTCGCCGCCGACGGGCAGGAAGAGGTGACCGAGGTTGGCTACCGGCCCGCGCCCGAGCACGTCGCCGACGAACTCGGCATCGACCGAACGGCGCGGGCGTTCGTGCGCCGCTCCCTGTTCGCCAGCGCCAGCGGGCGGCCGGTTCGGCTTGAGAGCACCTGGCTCCCCCCGGAGCTAGCCACGGGCGCGCGGCTGTTCCAGCCAGAGCCGTTGCACGTTCCCGCCCATCTCGCCGCCGAGACCGGCCGCCAGCCTGCCAGCGGCCGGACCCTGACCGGCGCGCGAATGCCAACCCCCGAGGAGGCTGCCGCGCTGGATGTGCCCGACGGCGTTCCCCTGCTCTACGTCCTGGTCCTCGAGTACGACCCCGACAACACGCCGCTGTACGTCACCGAGCTTGGCTGGCCCGCCGACCGCTACGAACTGGCCGACGACTACCCCACGCTCCACGCCAGGCAGGCCAGCACCCAGCCCGGCGCCACGCCCGCCGCTGCCCGAGGGTCGCTGACCCCAGCCTGACCGGCCACACCGCGCCCGTCCGCCCGCACCCAGGCCGGCACGATGAAGCGGCGCCCCGGCTCCTGGGGGACCGCAAGGGGTGGAGCCGGGGCGCCTGGCCCGGGGCTTCCGCAACTCGCTGCTCTGGCACGACAGCGCCCCGGGCGTCCTCGGCGCCGCTACCCGCCCGGGTCCTGCCGCGCCCGGACCATCCGCGCCCACTCGTGCAACGCCCGCGCGCCGATCACGGCGTCGACCGGCAAGGGGATGTCGCGGCGGGCGGCGTCACGGGCCAGCCAGGCGGTCCCAAGCGCCAGCAGGTCGGCCGCCATCGCCAGCTCGACCGGCGAGAGGGGGGCCATCCCTTGCCGTCCAGCTTCCAGCTCGGCCAGCCGCTCGGTCAGCCCTGGCGGCGGCCAGCCCGGCGGCGTCCCGCGATCGCTCACCATCGGCCGCTTCGTGCCCGCTGGTGCTGCTCGGTGGTGCGGCGGATGGTCGCCTCGCAGTGCCCGGTGCGGTAGTCCGACCACACCAGCACGCCCAGCACCAGCGCGGCGAAGATGCCACCCACGACCAGCCCGGCCAGCTCGGCACCGTTCACCTTGCCCCCCTCACCTTGCGGCCGACCCCGGCCCAGAAGCCCCCGACGCCCGCGCCGCCGCCGTGCTCGGGCCAGGCGGCCGGCTGCACGAGGCCGGGGGGCAGCAGGTCGAAGCCTTGGAACAGCCGAGCGACCTCCGGGCGGGAGCGCAGCACCAGCGGCGCCGCTGCCTTGTCGTACACGGCGCTGACCTTGCCGGCGACCTCGGGCCGGAAGTCCCCGGTCGCGTGCGAGATGACCAGGAAGCTGCCCGGCGCCAGCACGTCGCGGAGGGAGCCGACGATCCCCGCCGGGTCCTCCTCGTCGGTGACGAAGTGCAGCACCGCCACCAGCAGCACCGCCACCGGCTTGGTGAAGTCCAGCAGCGCCCGCGCCCTGGGATGGCGGATGATCCGCTCCGGCTCGCGCAGGTCCGCCAGGACCGCGGCGGTGGTCGGCTCGGCCAGCAGCGCGTTCGCATGCACATGGACCACCGGATCGTTATCGACGTACACCACCCGGGCGTCCGGCGCGACACCATGGGCAACCTCATGCACGTTGCCCTGCGACGGGAGGCCGGTGCCGACATCGAGGAACTGGCGGACGCCCTCGGCGGCCAGGTAGCGCACGGCCCGGCCGAGGAAGGCGCGGTTCTCCCTGGCGCCGGCGCGGGCCTCGGGAACCAGCGCGAGCAGCTCCTCGGCGGCGGCGCGGTCGGCGGGGAGGTTGTCCTTGCCGCCGAGCAGGTAGTCGTAGATCCGAGCCGGGTTGGGGATGGTGGCATCGACCGCCTCAGCCGGCGGGCGCGGCGGTTGGCCGCTCATCGCTGCTGCGACCCCTGGTCGCCGGCATCCTGCCGTTCGCGGGCGAGGCAGTCGAGCCGGGTTGCCCACATGCCGAGCGCCTCGGCGATGACGGGGTTGTCGCGGAGCAGCACCGGCGGCGCCGCCCCGGCCTCGGGTCCGCGCGCCTGCACGAGCCGGCACAGCTCGGCCAGCCCGCGCAGGACCACGGCCAGAGGTGCCGGGTCGAGCGGTGCCGGTGCGGCGCGCAACGCCGAGGCGACCTCGGCGAGCTGCCCCCCAAGCTGGTCAGGCTGCGACCCCTCCGGAGTGGGGTGCGGTGTGGTTGGGCGCACGGGTCTTCGCTCCGGGGGGAAGGCGCTGGTCAGGGCATCACGCGCTGGCCTGGCCGCAGGGCCGGCGGGCCGTTTGAGAGCTGTGCCCCAGCGGCGCAGCCGGTCGGCGGTCCCGCTGGCAACCGCCATCGGCGGCGCGGCGCCGAGGCGGCGGGCGCCACGGTCGAGGGCGTCGAGGACCTCGGCGGCGCCAGCGGCGCCCAGCAGCAGCGCGTCCGCGCCAGGCGCCTGCCCAAGGATCGCCGCCGCCTGGTGGAGGTGGTCGGCGGCGGCGCATGCGAGCACGCGGCGCAGGTTGCGCACGACGCGCGGCCCGCCCGCCAGCCCGGCGGCCGAAGCCACAGCGGGCACGGGAACGCGGCGGGCTGGTACTGGCAAGCGGTCGGAGCCGTAGGGCATCTGGACGGGTCGCCTTCCTGCTCGGGACGGGATCGAGTACCGGCGTGGCGCCCCGGTGTCCTGGCGTGCGGGTCGCAACGGCGTGGTCGCGGCGGGGCTCCTCGGCGGCACGGGAGCCAGGCTCGGCCGTGCCACCGAGGGATTGCCCCAGGCGGGAAGGAGTTGCCCGCGAGCACCTCCACGCGCGTGCCCGTGGCTTCCGTCCGCCGCCACCCGGGGGACGATGGCGACGCCCGGTCGGTTCATCGTTCCTCCGTCACAGACAGTACGAGAGGAGCAGAAGCCTAATCAGCGCCAAGGAACGCGAGGACGACAGCGCGTCGTCTTTTCCTGAGAATCAGATAAATCCCATGCGCTCGCCGAGGATCCGCAAGCTCGGGTTGGCCCGGTAGCGGGCTCGCGCCAGCATGGCCCGGATCATCTCGGAGGTCATCGGCTCGAACGGAACGAGTTCCGGCGCGATCTCCCAGGCGTCCATGAGCAGGTCTGCGGTCTCCTGGTCGCGATGCCGCAGGTACTGCGCCCTGGCCTTGTGGATCCGGTGGAAGGCGCGGCGGTCCACCTGGGGAAGCGGGTCGTCCGGCATCTGCTCGGCAAGCCGTAGCGCCTTGGACGGCTGCTCCAGCTCCACCAGTTCCCCGACGTGTTGCAGCGCAACGTCCCCAGGCCCGAAGTTGAACCCCAGGTACAAGCGGTCCTCGCCGAGCCGCTCGGCGGCGTACTCGCTCAGGTCGCGCAGCCGCGCATGCTCCCTACCGTTCTTGGCCCTGGCGGCAGCGAACGCGCCGAAGAGTTGGAGGTTCCCCCAGATGACGAGCTGCTCTGGCGGGGCGTCTCTGCCAGGAACGATGAGGTTGCCGGCCGACTCGCTCATCTCGATCACACTGCCCATGTCGCCCTGCGCAAGCAACAGTTGCTGCATGACCCGCGCGCCAGCGGCCACCAGCAACGCATCGTCGGCCTGCTCCGCAGCATGGATCGAACGATCTGCGGCGACCCAGCCGAGTTCGTCGTCGCCGTACTGCCACAGCAGGGCAGCGGCCAGGCTGTACGACCTGGCGAGCACCTGCCAGGCGACCCGGCGCGCGGCGGTGGCTTCCCCGGCGTTCCGCGCGGCATGCCGCGCGCCTTGGATCAAGTCGGGCAGGATCCAGATGACGGCGCTGATGTTGTTGGCCTGCGTCCTGCGGATCTCGCCGGCGAGCTGTACCTGTCGCTCCAGCTCGGCGGCCGGGCGGGGTGGCCGGTCCTCCGCCGGGTCGGCGCCGTGGATGCCGTCGTAGTGCAGCAGCACCCGGCGCAGGTCGCGCAGCACCTCGCGGGGCCGGGGCATGTCCGCGCTCTTCGGCGGGGAGAACAGCGGCCTGCTGACCAGCTTGTTCGGCTCGACGCCGAGGGCGTCGGCCAGCTCAAGGATCACGCTGGTGGAGTCGATCTGCCGGCGGCCCTGCTCGATGTTCTGCACCCACCCACGGGAGCGACCGACCCGCTGCGCGAGGTCCTGCTGCGTGAGCCCGAGCCGGCCTCGGTAGTACGCGATCTGCTCCCCGACTGACAGGGGCCTGCTCGACTCCGGCACCTCAAACCCCCGAATGCGGACCTACGACCTACCAGGCCACGCTACCACCCTGCGAGGCGACCGGGTTCGCCGCCAGGAGTGGCGTACGCGGAGGCTCCCAGCACGCTCGCTTGGTCGAGGACCGCCGCCCCGTCGCGCTCCCGGTCGCCGTCGATCCCGGTTGTGAGGACTTTCCTTACTGGGTCAAGACCGGCGCCCCTTGGGGCACTGCGCGCGGCGGCCTTCGGCCGCCGTGCTCGGCCCCGGCGGCGCCGGTAACCTTGTCGGAGGTTCCCACGCCGGGAACGCCGACGCACGGCCGCCACGGTGGCCGCCCGCCGCCCGCGTCGGCCACGTGCCCGCCAGGCCACCCAGAGCCGGCCTCGCCGCGACCGCAAGCGCATGCGCCGGATCAGGCGGTTCCCGCGTGGCCCTGATCCCAGCAATGCAGAGTTGCCGGCTCAATGCGACGACAATCGCTTGCTCCGCGCATAGCCTGATAGGGGCGTTGCTGGCCGAGCCAGATCCGCATCGACGCAGTGGGGTGAACCTGTGGCCGAGCCGCTAGCGTGGGAAGTAGGGGAGCCCATAGGAGAAAGGTCCTGCCGTCTTAGCCCTCGGGTGTCCTTGGTTGTCAGCCCTAGCGTGTCCCCTATAATGACGTTGGAAGGGACCAACACCTTCGTGGTCGGCGAGCCCGGGGCCGATACGGTGGTGGTGGTCGACCCCGGCCCGGCCGACAGCGGGCACGAGCGGCGCGTGCTCGAAGCCTGTGCGGGCCGCCGAGTGGAGCTGGTGCTGCTCACCCATGCCCACCACGACCACGCCGAGGGCGCCCCGGGCCTGGCCAGGCGCGCCGGCGCGCCGCTCGCCGCGCTCCACCCGGCCTGGCAGGGGTCCGACGCGCCGCCGCTGGTCCCAGGCAGGCAGCTCGTCCGGGGCGGGCTCGCGCTGGTCCCGGTGCCGACCCCCGGGCACGCGGCCGACCACTGCTGTTTCCTGCTTGCCGCCGAGCGTGCCATGTTCACCGGCGACCACATCCTCGGGCGGGGCTCCACCGTGGTCGAGTGGCCGAGCGGCGACATGGGCGACTACCTGCGCTCGCTCTCGGTCCTGCTCGACTACGACCTGGAACGCCTCTACCCGGGGCACGGGCCGCTGGTGGACGACGCCGGGGCCAAGATCGACGAGTACCTCGACCACCGCCACCAGCGGGAGCGCCAGGTGCTCGACGCCCTCGCCGCCGGCGACCGCACCCCCGCCGAGGTGGTGGCGCGGGTCTACACGGAGGTCGACCCGGCGCTGCACCCCGCCGCCGAGCTGTCGGTCCGCGCCCACCTGGTCAAGCTGGTCCGCGAGGAGCGGGTCAAGGTCGTCGGCGACGACTACCAGCCGGTCCCCTGACCCGCGGCGCCCACCCGACCGGCCCGACCTGGTTTCGGCGTCCCCGCGCCTACCGGCGTCCGGTGGCCAGGGCTTCGGCGTAGGCGTCGGCATAGGCGCGGGCCGCCGCGCGCGTGCCGAAGCGGGCGATCGCCGAGCGCCTGGCCACCTCCGCGAGGCGCGCGGTGGCGCCGGGGTCGGCGACCACCTCCTCGACCACCCGGGCGAGCGCCGCCGGCTCGCCGGCCGCGAAGGTACGGCCGCTGTCGCCGTCGCGGACCACGTCGACCAGCCCGCCCGAGGCGGCGGCGACCACCGGCGCACCGGCGAGCTGGCCTTCGACCGCGACCAGGCCGAGGCCCTCGTCGCGGCCGGGCACCAGCAGCGCGGCCGCGCGGCGGTAGCGGGCGGCCAGCTCGGCCTGGGGGAGCCTCGCCTCCCAGAGCAACCGGCCGGCGATGCCCAGCTCGTCGGCGAGCCGGCGCAGGCGGGCCTCGGCCGGGCCTCCGCCGACGTTTCGCAGCGGTAGCTCCGCGGCCCGGCCGCGCAGCCTCGGCAGGGCGCGCAGCGCCGTGTCCAGGCCCTTCTGCTCGTCGAGGCGGCCGACGAAGAGCAGCTCGTCGCGCCGCTCGTCGCCGGGGGTGAACAGCGTCTCGTCGACCGGCATGGGGGCCACCCTGACGCGGTCGGCGCAGTCGGGCGCGAAGCCGGCGACCTCATCGGCGAGCCAGCGCGAGACGGCGGTGACCACCGCCGAGGCGCGCAGCACGCGGGCGCAGGCGGCACGTGCCAGCGGCCGCGAGCGCGCCAGCCGCACGTCCGTGCCGTGCACGGTGGTGACCAGCGGCCGGCGGCCGGCGGCGAGGGCCTGCAGGCCGCCCGGGAACCACCAGTGGGCGTGGACCAGGTCGGCGCCCGCGGCTGCCCGCCGCAGCGCCCACGTGCCGGCGGCGAGCAGCCCGGCAAGGGCGGCGGCGCCGGCGGGGCTGGCCGCGCGGGCGTGCATGGTGCCGTGGTAAGCGAGCGTCTCGGCCCGCCTCGGGGCGTAGCGGTAGCGGCGCACGGCCACGCCGGCGAGGCGCTCACGGGCGGCCAGGCCGGGGGCGGCCGGCGCCAGCGCCTCCACCTCGACGCCCTCGGCGGCCAGGGCGCCGGCGAGGCCGAGCAGGAAGTGCCCGGTGGGGTCGTGCTCGCCGCGGGGAAAGGCGTGGGCGACGAACACCACCCGCAGCGGCCCGCGCCGAGCCGCCTCGGCCGCCGCCTCCCGCTCCGCTCCGGTGCCGGTCATCCGCTGATACTCGTCCGGGCGGCGGGCCGGCGACAAGCTGACGCGACGCCGTTTGCGGCCGTGGGGAAGTGGGCCTACCCTGAACCCCGAGATAGTTCGCATAGCTAATTAGCTTAGCTAACTGGTCCGGTACGCCCTCGCCGGTGCCCCGGACGGCGGGGAGTGACGGCATGGCGACGGTCAGGGGCAGCACCACGGTCGACCGCGAGCTGGTGGTCCGGCTGCGCCTGTCGGTCGGGCGCCTGGCCCGGCGGCTGCGCCAGCAGGCCGGCGAGGAGATCACCCCGTCGCAGCACTCGGCCCTTTCGAGCGTCGCCCGGCTCGGCCCGGTCACGCTCGGGGAGCTGGCAGCGGTCGAGCAGGTGCGCCCGCCGACCATGACGAGGATCGTCGCCTGCCTGGAGGAGTCGGGGCTGGTCGAACGGCACGCGCGCCCGGGCGACCGGCGCGTGGCCCAGGTCGAGCTGAGCGCCGCCGGCCGGCGCCTGCTCGACCGCGGCCACATCCGCAAGGACGCCTTCCTGGCCAAGCGCCTGGCGCGCCTTGACCGCGACGAGGTCGAGGCGCTCGACCGGGCCGTGGCCGTGCTCGAGCGGCTCCTCGAGGACGGCCGTTGACCCGGCTGGCCGAGCTCGCCACCAGACGCACGTTCCGGTCGCTGCGGGTGCGCAACTACCGCCTGTTCTTCTTCGGGCAGCTGGTCTCGGTCAGCGGCACCTGGATGCAGCAGGTCGCCCAGGACTGGCTGGTGCTGCGCCTGTCAGGGCGCGCCCTGCCGGTCGGGATCGCCACCGCCCTGCAGTTCCTGCCGGTGCTGCTGTTCGGGTTCTGGGCCGGCCTGGCGGCCGACCGGCTCGACAAGCGGCGCCTGCTGGTCGCCGCCCAGAGCGCCATGGGAGCGCTCGCGCTGGTGCTCGGGTTGCTGATCCTCACCGGGACGGTCCGCCTCTGGATGGTCTACGTGCTCGCCTTCCTGCTCGGCTGCGGCATGACCGTCGACATGCCGGCGCGCCAGGCGTTCGTGGTCGAGATGGTCGGCCCCGACAACCTCGTGAACGCGGTCAGCCTCAACAGCGCCATGTTCAACTCGGCCCGGGTGGTCGGGCCCGCCGCCGCCGGCGTGCTGATCTCCGCCCTCGGGCTCGCCCCGGCGTTCTTCCTCAACGGCGTCTCCTACCTCGCCGTGATCGCCGCCCTGCTGGCGATGGACCCGGCACGGCTGCAGCGCGGCAGCCCGGCGCCGCGCCGCCCCGGCCAGGTGCGCGACGGGATCCGCTACGTCTGGGCGACGCCCGTGCTCCGCTCCACCCTGCTGCTGGTCGCGGTCGTCGGCACGCTCAGCCTGAACTCCCGGGTGGTGCTGCCGCTGCTGGCCCGCTTCACCTACAACGGCGGCGCCAACCTCTACGGGACGCTGGCCTCGGTGATGGCCGTCGGCTCGGTGGTCGGCGCGCTCGGCGTCGCGCGCCGGGCGCGCCCGACCCGGCGCCTGCTGCTCGGCGCCGCGACCGCCTTCGGGGTGAGCGCCAGCCTGGCGGCGGTGGCGCCCTCCGTCGGCACCGAGCTGGTGGCCCTCTGCCTGCTCGGCGGCACCAGCATCGCCTTCCTCTCCACCGCCAACTCCACCTTGCAGCTCAGCTCGAGCGCGCGCATGCGCGGCCGCGTGATGGCCCTCTACGGCCTGCTCTTCCTCGGCACCACCCCGCTCGGCAGCCTGCTGGTCGGCTGGCTCGCCGAGCGCTACGGCCCCCGCTCCGGCCTGGTCCTCGCCGGCGCCGGCGCCCTCGTCGCCGTCGCCGTCGCCGCCCTCTCCGACCTGCTGCACAGCCGCCGCGCCACCCCCGACGTGCCCGCCGGGCAGCCGGCCATCGCCCCGAGCCCTGGCGAGGCCGCCTGACGCCGTCCGAGCCGTCCGGATCAATCCACCATCTTGCGCAGGTCGGCGAGACGCACCAGCAGCTCGGCGCGGGCGGCTTCGAGGCCGGCGAGCGGGGCGGAGATGGCCTGGTCGACCTCGCGGGTCACGGCGCGGTCGAGCTCACCGGTGAGCCGGTCGGCCCAGCGCCGGCCCTGGCGCCGGGCGCTCGCGGCGAGCAGGCGGGCGAGCAGCCAGCCGGCCACCAGCCCGCCGCCCACCAGCAGCAGCGGTACGGGCACCCGCGCCAGGGTGGGCAGGTCGGGCAGGTCCGCGTGAGCGTTGCCGGCCAGGTAGAGGGTGAGGTACCAGAGAAGGCCGGCGGCCAGCGCCCCGGTCGCGAGCAGCTGCAGGGCGCCGACCAGCGGCCACAGCACGGAGCGGGGCGGGACGGCGTGGTCGACCGCGGCACGGGCCACCGCCTGGTCGACCGCTGCCGCGAGGCGCTCCTCGAGCTGGTCGGGCGCGGCGCGCGCCATCACCCCGGCGCGCAGCCCTGGCGGCGCGGCCAGGGCCGCACGCCGCACCAGCTGGTTGACCGGGTTGACGGTGCGGCTGAAGGAGGCCCTGGCGCGCCAGCCGCGCGCGTAGGCGACCGGGTCGAGCGAGCGGGCCGAGGCGGACTGGCCGAGGCGCGCCCCCTTCGCCCCTGAGATGCCGCCGCGCAGCTTGGTCGCGGCGGCGAGCAGGCGGCCGAGCGGCCCGGCGCCCGCCGCCCTGGCCTCGGCGCGGGTGCGCCGCCGGCAGGCGCGGCGCACGCCGTCGACGTCGACCGCGTCCCTGGCGGCGGCGACCGCCTGGCGCCGCGCCTCCTGCCTGGCCGCCTGGTCGACCAGCGGCCGGCTCGCCCGCGGGCCGTCCATGCCTGCCCGCCTTGCCAGGGCCGCGCCGGCCGCGGCGCAGTCGGCGGCGACCCGCCCGGCCACCACCGCCTTGGCCTGCATCCGGCCGCTCACCCAGGCGCGCAGGTCGGCCAGTTCGCCGCTGCCGAAGCCGGGTGGCGGCGCGGCCGAGACCGCGAACACCGGCCGGTCCCGCATGCCGTCCGCCGCCAGGCGGCGGCGCAGGTCGGCGACGACCCGGCGCACCTGCTCGTCGTCGCCGACCAGGTCGCGGCGGTTGAGGACGAACACCGCCCGCTCGGCGTGGTGGGCGAGCGCCCGCAGGTAGTCCTCGTGCAGCACCCGGTCGGCGTACTTCTCCGGGTCGAGCACCCAGCAGACCGCGTCCACCCGCGGCAGGACCTGGTCGACCGTGGCGCGGTGGGCGCGCTCCACCGAGTCGTAGTCGGGCAGGTCGAGCACGCACAGCTCGGCGAAGGCGTCGTCGGCGTGGCTCACCACCTTCTCCACCCCGACCCAGGCGAGCAGCGGCCGCAGCTCCGTGGCGGCGTCCGCGGGCACCCAGGCGACCGGCTCGTCGGTCACCGGCCGCAGCGGGCCCGGACGGCTCACCTCCCGCCCCGCCAGCGCGTTGAGCAGGCTCGACTTGCCTGCGCCGGTGCCTCCGGCCAGGGCGAGCACGAAGGCGCTGCCGGGGAAGCCGAGCCGCGCCCTGACCGACTCGAGCGTCCGGCGGGCGTCGCCCGCGTCGAGCCCGAGCCGCTCGGCCGCGTCGGCCACCCGTTCCAGCGCGGTCAGGCAGCCCGCCAGGTCGACCGTGACCATTGCCTCCTCGATCCGTCCGCTCGCCGTCACCTTGCTGATCGTGCCGTGGGCCGCCGGCTGCCGGCTGCTCACCCCTGGGCCGGTCCCGTGCCCTTGCGCTCCGCTCCGTCGAGGCCGGCGAGCAGGCGCTCGGCCTCGGCGACCACGCGGGCCGCGGCGGCGCGCAGCTCCTGGGGGCCGGCCTCGCCTGGGGCGAGCAGGTCGAGGAAGCGGGCGCGGTCGGCCTCCAGTCCCGCTCGCAGGCTGGCGTGCAGGTCGCGGTCGGCACCGCGGACGATGTCGGCCACGGCCGCCTCGCCGATCAGGGCCTCGAGCAGCTTCTGGTTGAGCACGGCGGTGCCGCCCGCGATCGCCAGCTCGCCGCCGGTCAGCCCGGCGCTGTGGGCGAACACGGCCAGCATCGCGACCACGCCGATGGCGTTCACCCCGAGCGAGGCGACGAAGGCGAACGCGCGCCGGTCCTGGCCGCGCTCCTCCACCAGCTTGGCCAGCCGGCCCAGCCAGGCGGTCAGCAGCTCGTGCGCCTGGGCCGGCAGCCGCTCGCCGTGGCCCCACAGCTCCGGGTGGGCCTCCACCAGGACGGCGCCGGCGGGATCGCCGGACCAGGCGGTCGCCGCCTCGGCCGCCGCCGCGTCGGCGTGGCGGACCAGGGCGGCGACGAGCTGCTCGAAGGCCCGCTCCTTGGCCTGCTCGATGGGCGCCTCGGTGATCCGGGGACGCAGGCGCCGGCCCAGCCAGGCACGTACCCGTCCGACCCCGCTGGACAGCCAGCGGGCAACGTCGCCGACGCCGACGAACTCCTGCCATGAGCGCATCACCTCGCCGCGGAGGAACTCCCCGCCGGCCAGGCGGTCGTCGAGCTTGGCCGCCTCGCCGGCGTAGGCCCGCTCCGCCGAGGTGCGCAACGCGGCCGCCCGCTGCCGGTCGCGCTCCAGGTGGCCGGCGAGCCGCCCGACCGCGTCGGGCAGCCCGGCCATGGCGCCGCGGAGCGCGGTGGCCTTGACCGCGCCGAGCGCCCGCGGGTCGGCGGCCAGCTCGTCGAGCGTCCGCCTCAGCGGCTCGATCGCCGCGGCGGAGAGGCCGTCGACGGCGTCGTCGCGTGCGCCCTCCGCCACGCCGAGGAAGGGCAGCTCGCCGCGGGGGCCGGCGCCCTCGAAGCCGGCCTCGGCGAAGCGCCTGCGGCAGTCGGCCATCACCGCGTCCCGCTCCGCATCACCGTGGGGCAGGCGGTTGAGCACCACCATCAGGGGCACGCCGCGCTCCCGGGCGCGGCGCAGGAACTCCCACGGCACCGCGTCCGCGTAGCGCTGCGCGGTGGTCACGAACAGGCACAGGTCGGCCGCCTGCAGCAGCTCGTCGGCGGCGAGCCGGTTGGCGGTCTCCACCGAGTCCAGGTCGGGCGCGTCGACCAGCACGATCTCGGCGAAGGCGTGCTCGTCCACGGCGAGCTCCAGGCGGTCGTCCTCGGCGAGGGCGGCGAGCACCCTGCCGCCCATGAACGCGTCGACCTGGCCGGGAGCGAGCAGCGCCAGCGGCCGGAGGGTGGTCGGCCGGATCACCCCGCCGGGGCTGACGCAGCGGCCGGCAAGACCGTTGAGCAGCGACGACTTCCCCGCCCCCGTCGAGCCGAGCAGCACAGCGACCAGCGGCGCCTCCAGGTCGCGGACCCGCGGCAGCAGGTACTCCCGCAGGTGCCAGGCGAGCCGGCGGCGCTGCTCCTCGCCGCCGTCGCCGGGCACCGGGGCGCGGGGCGTGGCCGCCGCGACCAGCGCGCTCAGCTCGTCGAGGGCGCGCTGCACGGCGGCGGTGTCGATCACGGACATGTCAGCTCTATTCAAACGCGAGGTGGGCCGCCGCCGCTCGGCGGAGTCACACCCGGGGTCATGGGCTGGCCGCGCCGTCGCCGCTGTGGCGGCGGCCGGTCGCAAGGATGCGGGCCGCCAGGGCGCCGGCGCCGAAGCCGTTGTCGATGTTGACCACGGCGACCCCGACGGCGCAGCTGTTCAGCATGGCCAGCAGGGCGGCGAGCCCCTCGAAGGCGGCGCCGTAGCCGACGCTGGTCGGCACCGCCAGCAGCGGCACCCCGACCAGCCCGCCGACCAGCGAGGGCAGGGCGCCCTCCATGCCGGCGACGACCACCAGCACGTCGGCCCGCTGCAGGCGTGCGGTCTCGGCGAGCAGCCGGTGCGCGCCCGCTACGCCGACGTCGACCAGCAGGTCGACGCGGCAGCCGAAGGCCTCGGCGGTCAGCTTGGCCTCCTCGGCCACGGGCAGGTCGCTGGTGCCGGCGCAGACCACGCCGACCAGCCCGGGAAGCGTCCCGGCGGGAGCGCGGCGCAGCACCAGCAGGCCGGCGCGCTGGTGCCACTCCGCCTGCGGGCAGACGGCCAGTACCGCCTCGGCGTGCTCCTGGTCGGCCTTGGTGGCGAGCACCGGCGCGCCGCCGTCGGCGAGGATGGCGGCGGCGATGCCGGCGACCTCCCGCGGCGTCTTGCCGCGGGCGTAGATCACCTCGGGGCCGAGCCCGCGCAGCGAGCGGTGGTGGTCGACGCGAGCGAAGCCGAGGTCCTCGAACGGCAGCCGGGCCAGGCGCCGCTCGGCCTCCTCAACCGGCAGGCGCCCCGCGGCGACGTCGGCGAGCAGGTCGCGAAGGCGCGTGGCGTCCAAGGTGGTCGCAGCGTACACCTGCTTCCGGTGGGCCTCGCCAGGCGTGGCCAGGCACTATCCGGCGAGCAGCAGGCAGCGCACCGGTGGCAGCGAGGCCGCCTCGCGGGTCCAGCTCGCCCCGGCGTCGGCGGAGGCGTAGACCTCGCCGCCGGCGGTGCCGAAGGCGACCGTGGCGCCCGCGGCGTCCAGGCAGGCGGTGTCGATGTTGCGCTCGAACCACTCGGGCAGGCCGGCACGGCAGCGTTCGAACGGCGTCTCGGGCGCCGGCGACCGGGAAGGCCGCCGGTAGAGCGTGGCCCGCCCGCCGCGTGGCCCGCTGGAGCAGGAGACCACCAGCGTCCCGCCGGCGAGGGCGACCGCCCGGCAGTAGCTCGCGTGCATGCCCTCGGTGGCGAAGCTCCAGGTGGCGCCCGCGTCGTCGCTCTCGGCCAGGCCGTAGGCGGTGGCGGCGAGCACCCTCCGGGGCTCGTCCGGGTCGGCGGCGACCTGGTGCACGTCGGCATCCACGTCGATCGTCGGGGTGAAGCCCCCGCCCGCCTGGGCCCGCAGGATGCCGCCGACGTGGACGTTGACCCAGAGGGTCCCGTCGGCGCCCCGGGCAAGGGAGCGCACGTCCGGCGGTCCTCCCCAGGGCGTGTACCAGCCGTTGCGCCCCTCGGCCCGGTCGAACTCGTCGACCCGGCGCAACTCGCCGCCGTCCAGGCGCACCAGGTGGGCCTCGGAGGTCCCCGCGACCACCCCAACGTTGTCCACGTCGATGCAGTTGAGCCGCAGCTCGCCCGAGACGGCGGCCACGCCGCCCCCGTCCGACGGCTCGCGCCACAGCTCGCGCCCGTCGGCCAGCGCCCACAGCGCACCCTGCCCGCGCGCCAGCGCGGTCACCGCCCTGCCCCGAAGCCAGCTCGCCTGCTCCCCACCGAGCTGATGGATGCCGTCGTCCGTACCGACCAGGATGGTGCCCATCGGCCACCCCTTCCTCGCTCCGTCGCAGCATCCAGCCTAGGCCCGCCGGCGGCGGTCAGGAGGCGGTCAGCTCGCCGCGCTGGAAGCGGGCTTCGAGGTCGCCGGCGCCGAGGCGGGAGAGCAGGCGGATGGGCGGTCCGTGGGGCTCGCCGGGGTTCCTCGGCAGGAAGGCGAGCTGCAGGTCGCACCAGGACAGCCGCAGCGCCTCGGCGTTGCTCGGCATGGCGAGCACGAACTGCACCCGCTCGTTGCGCGCGTGCAGCAGCTCGGCGACCTGGTCGATGGTGGCGGAGTCCAGGTGGGCGACGTGCTCGTCCATCACCAGCACGTCGACCGCGCCCGGCGGCCCGAGGGCCGCGAGGGTGAGCAGCAGGGCGAGCTTGGCGCGCTGCCCGCCGGAGTGGACGGCCTCCTGGTAGGAGCGCAGCGGCTCGCCCGCCCGATGGGCCACCAGCGCGTCGACGCCCAGCTCGTCGGGGCGGTCGCCGGCGACCAGGCGCAGCTCGCCCTCGGCCCCGCAGGCACGGCAGAGCCGCTCGAACTCGACGGAGAGCTCGCCGACCAGGCCCCGGACGCGGTCCTCGTGGTGCCGGCGCGCCTCCTCCAGCTCGCGCTCGAACGCGGCCACGTCGCATTGGCGTCCCTCGGCGGTGCGCTCGGCCTCGGCCACCGCCTCCGCCCGGGCATCGCGCCTGCGGGGCAGCTCCGGGTCGCGGACCTCCGCGCCGAAACCGTCGCCGTCCACCAGCGCGGCGAGCCGCTCGGCCTGGTGGGTGACGGCGTCGGCGCTGGGTAGGCCGCCGCCCTCGACGGCGGCCCGCTGCGCGGCGCTGAGGCGATGGCCGTCCAGCTCGGTCTCGAGCCCCGCCGCGATACCGCGCAACTCGTCCAGGCGCGGCAGGTTGCGGGCCAGGCGCGCCTCGGCCCTGGTCCGTCGCGCCCGCGCGCTGGCCAGCCCGGCGCCGGCCGCACCCTGCCGCTCGGCTACCTCGCGCAGCTCGCGGCGCAGGCGCCGCGCCCGCTCCCGCAGCGGTGGCCGCAGCACCTCCACCTCGCGCAGGGTGGTGGCGGCGTCCCCCGCATCCCGGTGGTCGGCCGCCTCGAGCGTCAGGACGGCACGTCGCCATGCCGCACGCAGCTCCGGGATGCGCCGGTCGAGCGCTGCCAGCTCCCCGGCGAGCCGGGCCACCTCGGCCCGGGCCGCCGCCAGGCGCCGCTCGCGCGCGGCGTGGCCGATCACCGGCCTGGTCGGGCGCTGCAGGCGGGAGATGCTGTCGCCGTAGCGCACGCCGTTGGGGGCGACCGCGGGTCGGCCGAGCGCGGCGAGGTCGTGGCCCTGCCTGGCGTTCTCGGCGGCCCAGGCGTCGGCCCGTTCCAGCAGCAGGCCGAGCTCGACCGGGGCGTCGATCTGGGAGAGCACCCCGCTCGGCTCGCCCGCCCCGGTGCGGACGATGCCGAGGCGGTGGCCGGCCTCGACCGCGACCGCGGTCGCCTGCCGGTAGTCCTCTGACCGGACGACCAGCGCCCAGAGCGCCTCGCCGAGCGCGGCCTCGGCTCGCACCCGGACGGTCTCGTCCGCGCCCGCGGGCAGCTCGAGCAGCTCGGCGACCGGGACCGCCCTGACGCCCTCGGCAGCCAAGCGGGTGCGGAACGCCTCCACCTCCGGCGGAGCGACCATGCGGCCCTCGCCGAGGGCGGCAACCTCGTCCTGGTGCTCCTCGAGGGCGGCCGCCGTCTCGGCGCGGCGCGTCACGGCGGCATGCAGGGCCGCCTCGGCCCCTGCGGCGTCGGCCTCCGCCTTGGCCGGGTCGCGCTCGGCGGCCTGTCCGCCCACGCGGGCCGCCTCGGCCTGCCTGGCCTCGGCGGCGGCGACGCGAGCGTCGAGCGTGCGCAGGGCGCCGTGGACCTCGTCGAGCCGCTGCTCCAGGCCGTCGGCGCGTTCGCGGAAGGCGCGGGCGGCGGCCTCGTCCTCGGGGACGCGCTCGGCCAGGGTGTCCAGCAGCGCCTGGTCGGCGGCGACCAGCCGTTCCTGACGGTCCACCTCCGCGGCGACCGTCCGGACCCGCGCCGCCAGCTCCTGGTACCTGGCGGCGGGCAGGGCGACCTGGCGCAGCTGGTCGAGCCGGTCGCGCAGCCCGGTCCATTCCCGGGCGCGCGCCAGCAGCTCGTCGAGGACCTGGAGGTGTGCCCGCTCGGCGGCGAGCTGCTCCTCGGCGGCGAGCTGGGCGGCGCGGGCGCCGTCGCGGCGCTCACGCCGGCCGCGCACGGCCTCGCCTGCCTCGCCCTCCCCGGTCAGCTCGAGCAGGCGGCGCAGCAGGCCGGCCGGGCGCTCGTCGAGGAGCCGGTCGATCGCCCCTTGGGGCAGGGCGAGGACGGCCCGCAGGGCACGGCCGACCCCGGCGTGGGCGAGCAGCTCCTGGTAGCGGCGCGGATCGATCCAGCGCTCGTCGGGGTTGGCCTCGGCGAAGGCGCGCAGGTCGGCCCTGATGCGCCGATCGGCGCCCCAGCGGACCAGGCCGGGCAGGACCCGGTAGCGGCGCTCGTCCGTGGTCACCTGGCAGACCACGCTGACGCGGTCGGCGTCCTGGCAGGCGCCACCCGCCGCGGCGAACGGCCGTGCGCCCCCGCCGGGCGGCACCGGGTTGGCGAAGGTGGCGCGCAGGAAGGCCCGGTCGGCGGCGGCGCCGCTGGGGCCGCCGTCGAAGACGTAGCCGGCGGCGGCGCGCCCGCCGCCGAGCTCGCCGGCGCCGAGGAGCAGCTTGAGGCCGTCGAGGAAGCAGGTCTTGCCCGAGCCGTTGGGGCCGGTGGCGACGTTGATCCCGTCGGTCAGCAGCGGGACGGGGTCCGGCCGCAGGCAGCCCCAGTGGACGAACTGGACCTCTTCAATCCGTGGCACGGCGGCGCCCGGCCCGGGTCACCGTGCCGGCTCCCGCCAGGCTGCTCTCGGCACCCGGTGCACGGTGGTGCGTGAGACGAAGCCGACCTGGTCCCGCCCGACCACGTCGAGCATGCCGACGTGGCGCAGCTCGACGGCGAGGCTGCCGTCCCCGGCCGGGCCGTGCTTGGTCCAGGCGGCGACCACTGCTGCGAGGCGGCCGCTCGCCTCGGCCCACGACCCGCCGACCAGCCAGTCGGTCAGAGCGGCCGGGTCGTGCGCCGCCAGCCAGCGCAGCGCCTCGGCGGCCAGCACGGTCAGGTCGGGGACCACCTCGGCCCGCTCGACGTGGAGGGCCACCGGCTCGGGGAGCGGCGCGCCCTGCTCGTCCGGCCGAGCGGGCGCGGCGCTGCCCGCCGTCGGCTCGGCCGCCGCTCGAACCGGGGCACCCGCGCCGGCGCCGCCGCCGGCCAGGCCGGCGGGCACCCAGGCCGGCGCCGGAGTGGCAGGGGCGGCTCCGTCCGGCTCGGCCCACCGCTCGGGTGTTGCCGGCGCGGAGGGCGCGGCGGCGGGCGGAGGCGCGAGCCGGACGGCCTGGTCGACCGCGGGAGGCGCGGTCTGGGCGGCGGCGGGTGGCACGAGATCGGAGGCGGGTTCGACGGGATCGGGTGGTGCAACCGAGTTGGACGGCAGGCCAGCGACCATCCCGGGGACGTGCTGCCATGCCTCCGCGCTCGGCATGGCAGGGACCGTACACCGGGCCGCCTCGTGGCGAACTACGCACCTGTCCGCAGGGACGATGCGTAGCCTTTCCGGGTGGTAGGCGCCGGCGCTCCCGGCGCCGGCGCTGGACCGGAGACGGGGTCCTTCGTGCGGCGCTGCATCGCCGCCGATGGCTCGACCGCCAACCAGCCGCCCGAGCTGCGCGTTCCGGGTCCGCAGAGCGCTCCGGGCGAGATCGACGTAACAGGAGCCGCCCCCATAACGCCACTTCACGTCATAATCGTTGTGATGCAGACTGTTCGCTGCCATTAGGCAACCACGCCTAGACGAGCGCCGCCGCCGAGTCCCCCACCGCCGAAGGAACGCTCCCTTCGGTGTCGACCCGGCCGGGCGCTCACGGGGGATCGGGCGGCCCGGTCTGCCCGAGCGTGGTGGTGACTCTCCAGAACGGGGGCCGTTGTGCAGGCCACAGACGTTGCGGCAGCGGCCGCACAGAAGGTTCCGACGACCCAGGCGCCGCCCCCGCGGCGCAGCGGCTCGAGGCTGTCGCTCGCGCACGTCATCACGCTGCTCGCGGGCCTTTTGGCGATGCTGCTGGTCTTCAGCGTGCTGCGCAGCCGCGACGCCACCTGGCGGGTGGCGGTCGCCGCCAGGGAGATCAAGGCCGGTACCACGCTCGACCGCTCGGCGTTCCGCTTCACGGACGTGAACGCCTCGGCCGACGTGCGCCAGCGCCTGGTCAGCCCCGCCGCCCTCGACCAGCTCCGCGGCACCGTCGCCAGCCGCACGATCGCCGCCGGCGACCTGGTGAGCCGCAGCGACTTCCGGCCGGCCGCCGCGGGAGCGCGGCTGCGCGCCATGAGCGTGCCGGTCGACCCCGCCCACGCGGTCGGCGGCGCGCTCGCCCCTGGCGACCGCGTCGACGTCATCCGGGTGCAGGAGAACGGCCAGGCTGTGTTCGTCATCGCCAACGCCGAGGTGCTGTCGGTGAACCAGCCCGACTCGCACTCGATCGGCCCGGCGGGCAGCTGGAGCCTCACCGTGGCGGTGTCGTCGCGCGACGCCTTGCGGCTGGCGACGGCCATCCGCGGCGAGAAGTTCGAGGTGGTCCGCTCGACCGGCTCCGACCCGGTCAACGCCGCACCCGACGTCGGCCAGCAGACGGCGCCGGCGGCGCCGGGCGGGCAGGCCGGTGCAGGCCTGCAGCCGAACGCGGGACCCGGGGGCCAGCCGACCGTGACCACCCTGTCGTCCGGAGGGACGGGCTGAGGCGATGAGCGCCGTCGAGATCGCCATCGGCGTCTCCCACCGGCCGTGGGCGCAGAGCCTGTTCGGCTACGTCGCCGACCACGGCGGCGCCCGCGTGCGCAAGCGCGTCCTGTCCGACGAGGACGCCCTGGAAGGCGACTACGACGTGCTGGTGGTCGACGACAGCTCCAGCGTCCTGAGCCGCCGCGTGGTGCAGGAGCTGCACCACCGCGGGCGCCGCGTGCTGGCCGTCCACGGCGCCGGCGACTACCGCGCGCCGGAGGCGCTGCGGACGCTCGGGGTCGACGCCACCGTCGAGGACAACGCCACCCCGGAGCGCTTCGTCGACCTGATCGCCGGCCTCGCGCCCGAGCGCGCGCCCGACAAGGGCGAGAACGTGGACGACGCCTTCGCGCAGATCACCCGCGAGCTGGGCGACGACCTGCCGCCCACCGGCGGCCTGCCAGAGCACCGCGACCCCGGCCGCGGCTGGGTCACGGCGGTGCTGGCGGTGACCGGCGGCTGCGGCGCCACCGAGATCTCGCTCGAGCTGACCAGGGCGCTGGAGCGCCGCGGTGAGCGTGCCGTGCTGGTCGACGCGGACGAGGTCGCCCCGTCGCTGGCCCAGCGCACCGGCCTGCCGCTGGTGCCCAACATCCGCAACGCGGTCGACGCGGTCGAGCAGCGGGTCGGCAACCTGCAGGAGACGCTCACGCCGCTGCCCGGCGACGAGCCGGAGGTGCTCTGCGGCCTCTCCAACCCGGGCGACTGGGTGCACGTCCGCCCCGGCCAGGTGGCCGACGTCATCGGCGAGCTGTCGCAGCACTGCCGCCAGGTGGTGGTCAACGCCGGCCCAAGGGCCGAGGACGTCACCGCGACCAACGGCCTGTCCCGCTACGGCATCACCCGGCTGATGCTCACCGTTGCCGACCAGGTGGTGCTCGTCGCCGCGCCCAACCCGGTCGGGGTGGCGCGCCTGCTCGACTGGGTGGTCCGCTTCAAGGCGGTGGACCGCTCCAAGCCGGTCCACGTCGCCCTCAACCGCAGCCCGTCCGGCGCCTTCTACCGCCACGAGCTGGAGCGCGAGGTCTACCGCTCGTTCATCCCGACCTCGCTGCACGTGGTCCCGTTCGACAAGCGCGTCGAGGAGGCGGCCTGGAACGGCCGCCTGGTAGCGGGCGGCCCGTTCGCCAAGGCAGTGTCCCACCTGGCCGACCAGCTCCCCGTGGCGCAGCAGCCCGCCACCAGGGAGCGGCGCTCCCGCGACAAGGTCAGGGGGCGGCGGCGATGAGCGGGGGAGTCAGGGGGATCCGCTCGGGGGTGGCCCGGTGACCAACCCGAGCAGCGCCTACGACCAGATCCGGCACACCGTGCTGCGCTGGATCGAGGACCAGAAGGTCGACCCGACCGACGAGCAGGAGATCCGCGAGCGCACCGCCGAGGCGATCCGGCAGTGGCAGCGCAGCGCCGCCGCCAGCGAGCGGCGCAGCCTCGGCGACGCGGAGGCCATGGCCGACCGCGTGGTCCGCTCGATCACCGGCTTCGGCGCCCTGCAGGAGCTGTTCGCCGCCCCCGGCATCGAGGAGATCGAGATCGAGGGCGACCTGGTCATGTACGTGGACGCCTCAGGGCGGCGCAAGACCCTGGTCGCGCCGACCACCGAGGAGGAGAACCGCCAAGGGGTCGACCGCCTGCTCGCCGCCACCCACCGCCACCTGGACACGCAGAGCCCGCTGGTGCACGCGCGCGTGCTCGACGGCAGGGCACGCCTGTCGGTGGCGATCCCGCCGGTGGCCGACAAGCTCTCCGCCACCATCCGCTTCCACCAGCTCCGCAACGAGAGCCTCTCGACCATGGTGGCGCGCGGCTCGCTGACCGTGCCTGCCGCGGGCTTCCTCTGGGCGGTCGCCCAGACCCGCCTGTCGCTGGTCATCTCCGGGCCGCCGTTCGCCGGCAAGACCTCGATGCTCGGCGCGCTGCTCGCCGCCGTGCCGCCCAGCAGGCGCATCCGCGTCTGCGAGGACACCCGCGAGCTGGTCGACGAGCGGCCCACCATCTCCTACATGGAGGCCCGCGCCAAGTCGCTCGGCGGCGAGGGCGAGATCACCCTGCGCGAGCTGATCAAGTTCGTGCTCAAGATGCGGCCCGACTACATCGTGGTCGGCGAGGTGCTCGGCGCCGAGGCGTTCGAGATCGTCCGCGCGGTCAACGCCGGCTGCGGCTTCGCCTGCACGGTCCACGCCAACTCCGCCCGCGACGCCCTCACCGCGCTGGTCAACGCGGCCATCATGGCGGGGGAGAACGTCAAGTCCGCCGACGTCCGCGAGGTGTTCGCCTCCTCGATCAGGTACGTCATGCACCTGGAGGTCGCCGAGCGCGGCCTCGCGACCGGCGGCGGCCAGGGACTGCTGCGCCAGACGCGCGAGATCATCGAGCTGGTCCCGAGCCTGCACGACAACTTCAGCCACGAGGTGCTGTTCAGCCGCGAGGCGCTGGGCCGCCCGCTGGAGTGGACCGGCACCATGCCGCACCACGCCGAGGTGATCGACCGCTCCCTCCCCGACGGGCTGGCGGTCGCCGACATCCTGCGCGGGCACGTGTCCCCGTTCGACCTCGGCCTCACCGCCATCGGCCAGGGGGTGGCGCAGTGACCGTCGCCGCCGCCCTTGCCGCCGGCGTGTTCGGCTACCTCCTGACGGGGCTGCTGCTCGGCGTCTCGCCGGTGCGGCCGCTGACCCGGCGCAGGAGGAGCCGCGACGGCCGCACCAGCTCCCGCCAGCTCTGGCTCACCCAGGCAGGGGTGCGGCTCACGCCGCGCCAGTTCTGGCTCGGCTCCATCGGAGTAGGGATCGGCGCCTTCGTGGTCCTCGGCGCGCTGGTCCCGACGCCGGTGCTCGCCATCATCCCCGCGTTCACGCTCGGCGCCCTGCCGGCCGCGTACTTCGCCCGCCAGCGCGCCACCAGGCTGCGCGCCATCCAGCTCGCCTGGCCGGACGCGCTGCGCGAGCTGATCGGCTCGATCACCGCGGGCATGTCGCTGGAGCGCGCCCTGATCCAGCTGGCCACCGGCGGCCCGGTCCCGATCCGCACGGCCATGGGCCGCTTCCCCACCCTCGCCCGCACGCTCGGCACCGTCCCCGCGCTCGAGGTGCTCAAGGAGGAGCTGTCCCACCCCACCTCCGACCGGGTCATCGAGGTGCTGATCCTCGCCCAGCGGCGCGGCGGCCAGGTGCTCACCTCGATCCTCGAGGAGCTGATCGAGGCGACCAGCGACGACCTCAACACCCAGGAAGAGATCAAGAGCAATGCACTGGAGGGCAAGATCAACGCGCGCATCGTCTTCGCCCTGCCCTGGTTCGTGCTGCTCACCCTGACCGCCAAGAGCGGCCCCTTCCAGGACTTCTACCGCTCGCCGCAGGGCCTGGCGGTGGTCGGCCTCAGCGCTGCCTGGAGCCTGTTCGGGCTGTGGCTGGTCGGCAAGCTGTCCCGCATCCGCAGCGAGCCGCGCGTCTTCGGCACGAGTGCCCATGAGCCGGCGGAGAGGGGGTAGGGAGTGCGCGACCTGCTCGACGGACGGGTGCTGCTGGCCGCGCTGCTGACCGGCTTCGTGGTGGCCAGGCTGGTCGCGCTGGTCGTGCGGCCGCCGGCGCGCCTGGCCCA
>WNFZ01000740.1_pt1 | contig 55608 bp, 50 predicted proteins | sample 5400081 | NCBI WGS metagenome assembly WNFZ01 (sample SAMN13153365, study PRJNA577476) | soil metagenome | isolation source: 80 cm soil or saprolite under grassland replicate 1 | place: USA:California | collected 2016-06-15
GCCGCCTGGCGTCACGGAACGGGGTCACGGAGCCAGATCCGGATCGATGCGACATCGAGGGTGCCTGGCAGGTCAGTTCACGCTTGTCATAGCGGGCGGCAACAGCGCGGAACTGCCTGAGCTTGCTGAAGCAGCGCTCCCCCGGTGCGTGGGGTCAGGCGTACTCGTAGCGAAGGGTGCGGCCGCCCCACCAGGGCACGGTGACTGTTTTGGGCAGGGTGGCCTGGCGGAGTACGGGTGAGTAGGTGCGCCGGTTGAGCCGGACGGTGATCTGGTTGCCGTGGCTGGTGATGATGCCTGCGGTGCTGAGGAACCGGCGCTGGAGGGTGTCGGGGGTGGCGGCGTGGTAGCCGGGCAGGCGGCGGCGCAGCGCGGCGCAGAGGGTGTGGGCGAGGACGGAGAGCACGCCTCGCAGGCACCGGCCGAAGTCGTTGCCATCCGTCGCCACCTCATAAGCGTCAAGCACCTCAAGGCGGAACAACTCGTGCTGCGCCTGGTCCAGGTAATCGCCGAGCGCCAGCTCGTCCATCATGTGGCCATCTTGGGCAGCCAGGACAGGGGCACCTCGATTGCCACCTCGCCGAGCCCGATCGCCATCTGAGTGAGAGCCTCAGGGTCGGTGACAACGGCGCCGACGATCATCATGCCTGGCCTGATGACTCGGATCGGCACCGCTCCTGGCCCTCGGTGAAGGCGATCGGCAGCCTGGCAGGCCCGGTGTTGCCGCTGTGCGGCAGCCAGATCGCCTCGCCGGACACCTGCGGCTCGCGCAGCCGGCGGGCGAGCAGGGGCAGGGCCGCGCTCATGTCAGCCCGCGCCACCAGGTGGCCGAGACAGTAGTGAATATGCCGCCGCCGAAGGCGAAATGCGGCGGCCGGCCGGTTGCCGTGATGTCAATGTCCCCATCCGGGACGGCCAGCGGGTCGGTTCCCGCTGACGCGCAGTACAGGTGGATGGTGGTGCCTGCACTGATGTCAAGCCCGTCGAAGGTGAAGTCGCGCAGGGCCTCCCGGGTAACCCAGGTTGTCGTGGGACTGACCCGCATGACCTCCTCGACGGCGGCCGGCCCCAGGTCGACGCGCTCGGCCAGCAGCCGCCACTGTCCGGGACTGTCCATGAAAGCCTGCATGGCCAGGCCGAGCTGATTGCGGGTGGTGTCGAAGCCGCCGAAGATCAGCAGCACGAGCGAGTCGCGCAGTTCCTTCGTCGTGAGGCGCTCCGCGCCGGCCTGCGCCTCGACCAGGCGGGTGACGAAGTCATCCCGCGGGCTGCGCCGGCGCGCGGCGATCAGCGCGTCTGCGTACCCGAACAGGTTCGCCAGCGCCGCCTCGATCCGGGGCAGGTCCGCGCGGATCCGCACGCCCATCGCCAGGCCCACCGTCGCCGAGTCAGCGGCCAGCAGCCGCCACTCGCCCTCCGGGATGCCCAGCAAGATCGCGATGACGCGAGCCGCGTACGGCTCGGCGAACTCGGCCATGAACTCGCACCGGCCCGCCGCCGCGAAGGCGTCGATGAGCTCCGTGGCCAGGGCCAGGAAGCGCGGCGCCACGGCGTCGACGAGCCTGCGGGAGAACGCGGGATTCAGCAGCCGGCGCAGCCGCTGGTGGTCCTCGCCCTCCTTGTTCAGCACCCAGCCTGCCCACCAGTCGGCGAACGGGCCGGAGGTGATGCCGTGGTGGGCCGGCCAGGCCAGGCTCCCCTGGCGCAGATCCGGATGCCTGATCAGCCTGGACACCTGGTCATAGCGCAGCACCGCCAGGCCGTAGCTCGTCCGCGCGTACCAGCCGGTCTCCCTCGCCCTGCGCACCGCAGCCGACCGCAGCGAGAAGGCCGGGTCCGCCACGTCGAGGAACGGGGGATCCGCGGTGAGTCCGGTCACTGGCCCATTGTCAGCCGCCGCCCGGCCACGGTCACCGGCGGGCTGCCGGTGAGCCATGGCATAGTCGGGCACGCCGTGCCGGGCGGCGGCGAACGTCATGCCGGATGCCCCGGGCAGCAACCCGTCTAGAAGAGCGTCAGGTAGCGCTCGACCTCCCAGTTGCTCACTACGGAGTGCCACGCGAGGAATTCCTCGCGCTTGACCTTCGCGTAGTAGTCGACATAATCCCCGTCGGGTGTCTTGCCGAGCGCCTCGCGCAGGACGTCGTCGGCGACCAGCTCGTCCGCCGCGTGCAGCAGCGTCGGCGATTCGGCTCACCGGGATCGAGACCGCGGTCGATCCCGTCCAGCCCGGCGGCTTCTCCAGCATTCTCTTCAGGATCAGCCGCGGCGCGTACGGCCACGGCTCGCCCTCCACGTGAATGTCGCACTGCAGCACCGCGAGCCCCGGCTGCCAGGGCGTCAGCGTGTAGGACGCCGGATCCGGGATGGCGATCATGTCGGGGTCAGCCGGGCTCTGGCCCATCGGGCCTGCCGCGAACCCGGCAAAGCCGGCGCCGCCGCCCATCAGGACGTCGATCGCCTCTACCGGGACCATCTTGGCGCAGGGCTTGCCGTGCATGTCCACGAACATGGCGAAGAAGAACTCGACGCCGTCGGCAGCCGCCCTTGCCCTGAGCTCACCCTCGACGTCCGGCATACGCTTCTCCGCAATCTCGCGCCCTGGCGGGCTGTCCCGCGGGATCGGACCCGTCGAACACCGCCTCTTTTCTGGCTGCCCGGCCGGGCTCCGCCGAGCCTGCGAGGAGGCTAACACGATCAAGGAAGGTTCGAATACGGCCAGCTCAGGCCGATGTGACCCCATCCGCTACCGGCCGGCACCGGTTGATCATCCGGGCCACCAGCGCGCCCCACGCCATGACAAGCACGCCGTAGATGCCGAGCGGCGCGGCGGCCGCCGGGCCGAATGCGGCCGCCGCGATCCCGCTCGCCACCGCGAAGTCGCGCATCGAGACGTTCAGCACGACAGCGGTCGCTGCCGGGGATTCGAGCCGCCAGCTCAGCAGCAGGCCGATCGCCGCCGATGCGACGATCAGCACGACGAGGACCGCCACCAGCGTGCCGTAAGCAATGGACAGCCGCACCTGCGCGGAGACCAGCCACACCAGCACGACCACGGCCACGATGGCGAGCGCCTGGAAGCCGTCGTCGAGTCGGCCGGCCGCGGTCATCAGCCGCTTGACCAGCAGGCCAGCCAGCAGCGGCAGGCCTACCACCAGCGACAAGGTGATCAGCACATGGACGGCGGACACGCCGTGCCCGCCGACGACCGACAGGATCGGCCCGGCAACGGCGACGCAGACCAGGGTCGATGCCACCAGCAGCACGGCCGCCGCGCCGACCTCCCCGCCGGCGATCCCGGTGATGGCCACCGAGGCGACCTCGGCCGGGGCTACGCCCACCGCGAGCACCCCGTCCCGCAACGCCGCCGGCCCGAGTAGCCGGCTGAGGGCAAAGGCAAGCGCGGGCAGCGCTGCCGCCGCGGCGATCACCGCGATCCCCAGCCGCGCCGCCAGCGCACGGACCCGGCTCAGCACTCCCGCGGGAACCGTCATCGCGCTCGCGAACACGAGCAGCGCCAGGACCGCATCGATGGCCTGGTGGCGATCGAGCAGCCGCGCTGTCCCGGGAACCGCCCAGCCGGCCAGTGCCGCGGCGACGACCAGGGCAAGGATGGTCCGCTCCAGCAGATCCCTGGTGGCGCTAATCACGTGCTCCGGGTGCCAGTGCCAGCGGGGCCTCGCGCAGGAACGGGGCGGGAACCGCTGCGTCAGGGCGGTCGATCTCGCGGGCGAGGCGGTGCCCGTCAAAGACCGCTTCCGAGATCATCCTGGGTGCCACGGCATCGCCGATCAGGTACGCCGCCCGGATCCCCGCAGCCGCCAGCGGTATTCCTCTCCGGCCGTGGCGTTCTGCACGCAGCCGACATGGCGGAACGCCTCCTCGCGCAGGATGCAGACGTTCGAGCCGGTGCATTCACGGATCTCCTCCAGCCTGCCCTCGGCGACCTTGCGGGGCAGGAACGGGTCGGCGATGGCCTGCCGCGCCGCGAGCCCGCCGCCGTGGAAGAGCTCCAGGCCCGCCAGCGCGCCGTGGGCGTGGATGGCGTCGGCGGTCAGCCAGCGCGCTGGCATCGGCGTCATCCCAGATCGCAGCGGCGACCGCCGGCACCTCGTCCGAGTCGCGGGAGACCGGCGCGTATTCCACGCATACGCCGCCCCAGCCGCCCTCGGCCTTGATCGCGCGGAACGCCGCCTGAGTCCGCGGCTTGCTCGTGCCGAACCCCGACGCATGCGGCACCTGGTAGAAGCGGTTCGGCAGCGTCCTGGGGCCGATCCTGACGGGCTCGAACAAGATGGCGTGCCGAGGGTCCATGCATCATCTTCTCAGGCCCCGCGCGGAGCGCCCGTGCGCTGTCCCGGAGAAGCTGACAACCTTGCCTCTGCAGACTCTTTCCCGACCTCATCAAGGAGCGCGGCCGTGAGATTCACCGACTACCAGGCGCTGAGCTTCGACTGCTACGGCACCCTCGTCGACTGGGAGGCCGGACTCGCCGCCGTGCTCAGGCCCTGGGCGAAAAGCCGCGGGCTCACCCTCGATGACGAGCAGTTGCTGACCGCCTACTCCGCCCACGAGGAGACCGCCGAGGCCGAGCACCCCGCCGACCCCTACCCCGACATCCTCGCGCGCAGCTTCCGGGCCCTCGGCGACCAGCTGGGCGCCGAGGTCAGCGACGCCGACGCCGCGGCTCTGGCGACATCGGTGCCGGACTGGCCGGCCTTCGAAGACTCCCACGACGCGCTGGAACTGCTCGGCACGCATTTCAGGCTCATCATCTTGTCCAACGTCGACCGTGCCTCCTTCGCCGCCTCCAATTCCCGGCTCGGCGTGGAATTCACCAGCATCCTCACCGCCCAGGACATCGGCTCCTACAAGCCATCACCGCGCAACTTCGCGGCTTTGACCGAAGAGGCCAGGCGGCTCGGCATCGGCGACGGCAAGCTCCTGCATGTCGCGCAGAGCCTGTTTCACGATCACCTCCCCGCACGGCAGGCCGACCTGCCGACCGTGTGGATCAACCGCCGGCACGACCGCCCCGGCTGGGGGGCGACGCCAGCGCCCTCCGCCGACGTCAGCCCGGATGCCGAATTCCCCTCCATGGCCGCGTTCGCCGCCGCCGTCCAAGCCGGGTAACCCGGTCCCCCAGCCACCCGCGGAGGTCAGCCGAGGATGCCGGATGGCAGCACGGCGTGCACGCCCCAGGTCTGGTTGGCGACCTGGGTGATGCGCAGGTCGACGCAGGTGCTGGCGAGCGCGAGCGCCGCCGCCTTGCCGAGGCCGAACAGGGACTGCATCCAGCAGACCATCGCGTCAAGCGCATCCCCCATGGCCGCGTTGAGGTCGGCGTCGAAGCCGAACGTGATCCGGCCGCCGGGGGTCTCGGCATGGATCGAGCTGAGCGGGCGGTCCCCGGCGAGGTCGATCACGGCCTCGGTGGTCATCCCGCACTCGATGGCGGTGCCGCCGACCTCCCCGTCGCCCTGTGCCGCGTGGCCGTCGCCCAGGTAGAGCAGCGCGCCCGGAACGGTCACGGGCAGGAACAGGGTTGCTCCGGCGACAAGCTCCTTGCAGTCGATGTTGCCGCCGCCCGCCGCCCGCGGCGGGATGGTGGAGTGCTCGCCTGGCTCGGCCGGCGGCATGCCCATCACGCCCAGGAACGGCGCCAGGCCGCGGGCAAAGCCGCCGTCGGCCGTGCCCTTTCCGGCGTCGGGGTCGAGGTCCCAGAGCAGCCAGGACGGCGGGCCGTCGGCCAGGCCAAGGCGCCGCGTCACCGGGGTGTCCAGGGCCGCGGCGACTGTCCACCCCCATTCGTCCGGGCGCAAGGACACCAGGCGCAGCGCGAGCATGTCGCCGGGCTGCGCCCCGCGCACGCTGATCGGCCCGGTCAGGCAGTGGCCGCGGGCGGCGGGATACATCTGCGGCTGGTCCTCGCCAGGGAAGGTCTGCCGCGCCAGGTACCCGGCGGCATCCAGGGAGCGGACCACCACGGTGTCGCCCGGGTCGATGCCGAGAACCGGGGCGTGCTCGCGGGAGAAGACGTCAGCCGTGGTGGCCGGTGCGGGATCAAGCTGGTGGGTTGTCATGCTCGCGCCTTTCTGGCCGCGCAGGGTGCCTGCGCTCGTGCATGTCGATCCGCCCGGATCCTGTCACGATCTCAGCCGGCCGGGCCAGGCTGCGCCGGGGCTGCGCCGGTGAGCGGATAGTGGCACGCCACGGCGTGCCGCCCAGCCGAGGCAGTCAGCACCGGGGTTTCCGCAGCGCACCGATCAGTGGCCAGCGGGCACCTGGTGCGGAAGCGGCAGCCGGAAGGCGGGTTGATGGCGGACGGCAGTTCGCCGCCCAGGCCGGCTGATGCCTTCGCGCGCTCGCTGGACGGGTCAGGCAGCGGGATCGACTCGATCAGCCCGGCGGTGTAGGGATGCCGTGGTGCTCCGTACACCTCCGCGCTTGTCCCCAGCTCGACGAGCCTGCCGAGGTACATCACGCCGATGCGGTCAGCCAGGTATTTCAGCAGGGACAGGTCGTGCGAGATCACCACGTAGGTCAGCCCGAAGCGGTCCTGCAGGGAGCGCATCAGGTTGAGGATCTGCGCCTGGACCGAGACGTCCAGCGCCGATACCGGCTCGTCCGCGACGATGACCCTGGGCCGGAGCGCGAGCGCGCGGGCAATGGCGATGCGCTGGCGCTGCCCGCCGGAGAATTCGTGCGCATACCGTCGGCCGGCGTCGCCCGGCAGCCCGACCGCGTCCAGCAGCTCGGTCACGGCGGCGCGCCGCTCCGCGCGGCTGCCCACATGCTGCGCGGCCAGCGGCTCCGCGACCAGGGAGGAGACCGGCATCCGCGGATCGAGCGCAGCCGAGGAGTCCTGGAACATCATCTGCAGGTCACGGCGGCGGCGGCGGAACTCGGCGCTCCGCATCGTCCCGATGTCCTGCCCGTCGAACATCACCGAACCGGCCGTGGGGCGTTCCAGGCCGACCATCATCCGGCCCATCGTGGGCCTGCTCGACCACCCGGCCTGCGTACATCACGGCGACCCGGTCGGCGTAGCCGGCGATCACGCCCATGTCGTGGGTGATCAGCATGACCGCCATCGACAGCCGCGCCCGCAGGCTGTCGATCAGCTCGAGGATCTGGGCCTGGATCGACACATCGAGCGCGGTGGTCGGCTCATCCGCGATCAGCAGCTTCGGCTCGCACAGCAGGCCGATGGCGATCATTGCCCGCTGTCGCATGCCGCCGGAGAGCTGGTGCGGGAAGTCGTCGAGGCGCTCCTGCGGGCGCGGCATCCCGACCATGCCGAGTACCTCGACGGCCCGGATGCTGGCGGCCCGCTGTGAGGCGCTGGTGTGGATCCGGTAGGCCTCGCGGAGCTGGCTGCCGATGGTCCGCGTGGGGTTCAGCGAGGTCATCGGGTCCTGCGAGATCAGCGCGATGTCGTTGCCGCGCAGCCGCCGCAGGCCGACCGCGTCCAGCGCGGTGAGCTCCACGCCGTCGAACCGGATGGACCCGGCGGTGACGGACCCGCCATGCGGCAGCAGCCGCATGATCGACATCCCGGTCACCGTCTTGCCGGATCCGGATTCGCCGACCAGGCCGAGGATCTCGCCCTCGTCGATGCTGAACGTGACCCCGTCCACCGGGCGCACCCGGCCGTCCCGCGTGGCGATCTCGGTGCGCAGGCCGGTGACCTCCAGCAGGCTCATCAGGCTGCCCCGGCCCGCGGGCGTCCGTTTCCCGCCCGGCGGCCCGCCAGCATCGTCGTCAGGTTGTGCGTGAGCCGCACCCCGTCACGCGGATCCAGCGCGGTCATCAAGTAGTCGCCGATGAAGTTGGCGGCCAGGATCGTCGCCGGGATCGCCAGCCCGGGAAACGTCGACAGCCACCAGGACGTGGCCAGGTACGTGGCGCCCGCCGCGAGGTCGCTGCCCCAGTCCGGCTGCGGGAGCTGCACGCCAAGGCCGAGGAAGCTGAGGGTGGTCGCGGTCAGCACGGCCCAGCCGATGGCGCTGGTACCCAGCACGACCACCTCGGTCATGAGGTTGGGGATCAGGTGCCGGACGGAGGTGCGGGTGGCAGTGGACCCGAAGACCCGGGCGGCCTGCACGTAGTCCACCGACCTGAGCGTGCGCACGGAGGCCTCGACGATGCGCGCGAAGCCGGGCGTGAAGGCGACGCCGATCGCTATCACGATGCTGCGTACGCCCGATCCGGCGGTCGCGATCAGGATGAGGGCGATCAGCAGCACCGGCAGCGCCAGCAGCACGTCGATGCCCGAGCTGCCGGCGCAGGCTCGCGAGCTGCGCCGGCGTCGCGTCGGTCCCGAACAAGATGATCTTGGCCGGGTCGCCGGGCACCAGGTGGATGAGCAGGAACGCGACGATCGTGATCCCGATCACCACGGGGACTGCCGCCGCCAGGCGGCGCAGGATGTACGCCAGCACGTCAGGACACGGTAGCCGAATGGAACATGAGGTAACCGTTCAGCGTCGTGTGCACTCCCTTGACCGCAGGCGTCATCGTGAACGGGCCGTTGACGTCCCACATCGGCAGGTACATCGCGTCCTTCCTGAGCTGCATGCACACCTGTTCGTAGATGGCGTTGCGCTTGGCGTCATCGGCGGTGAAGTTGGCCTTCGCGATCATCGAGTCGACGTGCGGGTTGTTGTAGTGCGACCAGTTGAAGCCGGACTTGATCGCATTGGAATTCACCCAGATGTTGAGCAGATACGGATCCATGCCGTAGTAGCCGAACGCGCGCGGCCGGCGGCGGCCCGGCGGCGGCCCGGGGGCGGCCCGGGGGCGGCTGAGCCTACTGTGTAGCCGGGGGCGGGATAGCGCACGGCGTACCCGGAGGTGGCGGCATGGCGCACGGCGTGCCCGGAGGTGGCGGCATGGCGCACGGCGTGCCCGGAGGTGGCGGCCCTTCGCGGATCTTCGCACCGCCGGTCACGACGGTTTCGCGGCTGCCGGACGGATCGACGGTGCTGCGCTCCGGCATCCCGCTCGAGCCCTACGCCCCCAGCATGACCGCGATGTTCCGCGCGGCCGCGGCGGCCCACCCGGGCCGGACGCTGGCGGCGCAACGGGAGGCGGCAGCAGCGGACGGCTGGCGGACGGTGGCCTACGCGGCCGCACGCCGCCAGGTCGACGGCCTGGCCCAGGGCCTGCTCGACCGCTGCGGCACGGCAGCCCCGCCCGTGATGATCTTGTCGGGCAACTCGATCGAGCACCTGCTGCTGACCCTGGCCTGCTATACCGCCGGCCTGCCCGTTGTCCCGGTCAGCACGGCCTATTCGCTGCTGGCCAGCGACCACGCGACGCTGCGGGCGATGGCCGGCCTGGTCCGCCCGGCCGTGGTCTTCGCCGACGACGGAGATGCCTACGCGGCGGCGCTGCGTGCGGCCGCCTCCGCCAGCGGCAGCCCCGGCGCAGCCCCGGCCCTGGTCACCGTGTCCGGCCACGCCGGGGACCAGGAGGCGACCGCATTCGGCGAGCTCGCGGGCACGCCGGCTACCGGCCAGGTCGACGAGCGGGCGGACGCCGCCGGGCCGGACACCGTCGCGAAGATCCTCTTCACGTCAGGCTCGACGGGGCACCCCAAGGGCGTCCTTAACACCCACCGGATGATGTGCGCCAACCAGCAGATGATCCGGCAGGCATGGCCGTTCCTGGCCGGCGAGCCGCCGGTACTGCTGGACTGGCTGCCGTGGAGCCACACATTCGGCGGGAACCACAACGTCAACCAGGTCATCGCGAACGCGGGCACGCTGTGGATCGACGACGGCCGGCCGACCCCTGGCATGATCGAGCGGACCGTGCGCAATCTCGCCGACGTGAGCCCGACGATCTACTACAACGTCCCGGCCGGCTATTCCGCGCTGCTGCCGTTCCTCGAGCGCGACCGCGAGCTTGCCGCGCGGTTCTTCGCCCGGCTGCGGCTGGTGTTCTACGCCGGGGCGGCGCTGCCGCAGCGGCTCTGGGACGCGATCGGCGAGCTCGCCGCGGCGGCCGGCTCGGCGGCGCCGATGACGACATCCTGGGGAGCGACCGAGACCGCGCCCGCGGCGACCTCAGCGCATTTCCCCGGCGGGCGATCCGATTGCATCGGCGTGCCGCTGCCCGGTGTCGATATCAGGCTCGCCCCGGTCGGCGACCGGCTGGAGATCCGGGTGAAGGGGCCGACGGTGACCCCGGGATACCTGGGCAGGCCGGACCTCACCGAGGCGGTATTCGACGCCGACGGCTTCTACCGGACCGGCGATGCGGTCGCGATGATCGACCCTGACGACCCGGCGGCCGGGCTGCGTTTCGACGGCAGGATCGCTGAGGAGTTCAAGCTGGCGACCGGCACCTGGGTGCGGCCGGGAACACTGCGCCCCGCGCTGCTGTCCGCGAGCGGCGGCCTGTTGCAGGACGCCGTGCTGACCGGCCATGACGCCGGGTTCGTGGGCGCGCTCGGCTGGCTCAGCCCGCAGCGGGCCGCGCAGATCGCCGGGACCGGCGAGGGCACGGCGCCGGGCGGGCTCCTCGCGCTGGTGACCGATCCCGCCGTCCGTGCCGCGGCGGCGGCCGCGCTTGACCGCTACAACGCCGGGCGCACCGGGACGTCACAGCGAATCCTGCGGCTGCTGCTGCTGGCCGAGCCGCCGTCGCTGGCCGACGGGGAGATCACCGACAAGGGCTACGTCAACCAGCGCGCGGTGCTGGCGCGGCGGCCGGGCCTGGTCGCCGCGCTGCACGCGGCAGAGCCCGGGCCCGAGGTCATCTGCTGGCACGGCGGGCGGCTTGCGGAATGACCATGGCGCCTGTGCACAACGACCAGCGGTTCGGGTTTTCCACGCTCCAGCGTGGAAAACCCGAACTGCTTTCCGATGGCGGCCTGGCAGCGGCTCGCGCTGGGGCCGGATAATGCTCGCCGGCGACCCCCGCGGCCCCGCCTCGAAGCCGCGAGCGCAGCGGGCAGGACGGGCCCGGAACGGCTATTTCCCGGGGTCAGCGCGGCATCGCCAGGGCCGGCCGGCCAGCATGGGGTCATGCACCTACCCGTCATGCCGCCGGTGGCGCCGATGCTCGCCAAGTCGGTCAAGGAGATCCCGCAGGGCCAGCTCAGTTACGAGCCGAAGTGGGACGGCTTCCGATCGATCATCTTCAGGGACGGCGCCGAGGTCGAGATTGGCAGCCGCAACGAGCGGCCGATGACCAGGTACTTTCCCGAGATCGTCGCGGCCGTCACGGCGAACCTGCCCGCCCGGTGCGTCATCGACGGGGAGATCATCATTCCCAGCGCGGACGGCCTGCGGCTTGACTTCGAGGCCCTGCTGCAGCGCATCCACCCGGCCGACAGCAGGGTCCGGCTGCTCGCCGAGCAGACGCCGGGCGCGTTCGTGGCGTTCGACCTGCTGGCGGTGGGCGATGCCGACTACACCGGCCGGCCGTTCGCCGAGCGCCGGGCGGCCCTGGAGCAGGCACTCGCCGCGGCCGGGCCGCCGGTGCACCTAACGCCCGCCACGACCGACTTCGGCCTGGCCGGAGAATGGTTCCAGCAGTTCGAGGGCGCTGGGCTTGACGGGCTGGTCGCGAAGCCGCTGGACGGGATCTACGAGCCGGACAAGCGAGCCATGTTCAAGGTGAAGCACGAGCGGACAGCCGACTGCGTGGTGGCCGGCTACCGGCCGCACAAGAGCGGGCCCGATGCCGTCGGGTCACTGCTGCTCGGCCTCTACAACGACGCCGGCAAGCTCGCCAGCGTCGGGGTCATCGGGGCGTTCCCGATGGGCCGACGGCGCGAACTGATGCGCGAGCTGCAGCCGCTGGTCACCACCTTCGACGACCATCCGTGGAACTGGGCCAGCCAGGAGGCCGGCGTGCGCAACCCGCGGGAGGCGGAGACCAGCCGGTGGAACAGCGGCAAGGACCTCTCGTTCGTCCCGCTCCGGCCGGAACGAGTGGTCGAGGTCCGCTACGACCACATGGAGGGCACCAGGTTCCGGCACACAGCGCAGTTCGTCCGCTGGCGCCCGGACCGCGAGCCCGCCTCCTGCGGTTTCGAGCAGCTCGAGGAGCCGATCCGGTTCGACCTGAGTGATGTCCTGTCCGGCTGAGCCGGCCGGCGAATCCGCAGCTTTTCGGCAGCGGGCCGCTGATCCGGTTTCCGGTCAGGGAACCGGCGGCCCGGCTTGCGCCGTTATGCGTCCTGGGGGACGCTATCGGAGATCCCAGACCCCGATCCGGTGCCGCATGCCGCCAGGAAGGCAGATCAGTGACAGCTGAACGCGGTTACGCCCAGGGCGAGCCGGTGCCGTTCGACACCAGCGTGGCGCACGTGGCCCGGGTATACGACTACTGGCTGGGCGGGAAGGACAACTTCGCCGCCGACCGGGCGGCAGGCGACCAGGCCATCGCCGCCTATCCGGACATCGTGTACTCGGTGCGGGCCAACCGGGCCTTCCTGGCCCGGGTGGTCCGCTACCTGGCCGCCGATTGCGGCATCCGCCAGTTCCTTGACATCGGAACCGGCATTCCCACCGCGAACAACACCCATGAGGTAGCCCAGTCGGCGGCGCCGGAGTCCCGGATCGTCTACGTGGACAACGACCCGGTCGTGCTGGTTCATGCCCGCACCCTGCTCACCAGCGGCCCGCACGGGGCGACCGATTACATCGACGCCGACCTGCGCGAGACGGGCAAGATCCTCGATGGCGCGGCGGCGACGCTGGATCTCGGCCAGCCGGTCGCGGTCATGATGATAGCCGTCCTGCAGCACATCCCCGATGCGGACGACCCCTACCAGATCGTCGCCACGCTGCTGAATGCCGTGCCGCCAGGTAGCTACCTGGCGATCTCGCATCCGGCCAGCGACATCGAGCCGGAGAAGATGGCCCAGATGGCCGAGCGGCTCAACCGGATGATGGCCGAGAAGGTCAGCTTCCGTGACCGGGCCGGAGTTGCCCGCTTCTTCGACGGCCTCGAGCTGGTGGAGCCCGGCCTGGTGCGGGCGCAGCTGTGGCGGCCGGACTCGGAGCTCACCGCGGCCAGCCCCGCCGCCTTGTGGGGCGGCGTCGCGCGGAAGCGCTAGCATGCCGCGCATGACCGGCGCGGATGGAGTGATCGACCTCTTCCCGCCCGGCACGTCGCGCGACGACGACGGCATGCTGCGGGTCGGCGGCTGCCGGCTGGACGAGCTGGCCGCCGAGTACGGCACCCCGGCGCTGGTCGTCGCCGAGGGGGCGGTGCGGCAGCAGGCCCGCGACTACCGCGAGCAGCTGGCCGCTCGGTGGCCTGACTCGCGGGTGGCCTTCGCCTCCAAGGCATTCCCGTGCACCGCAGTGCAGCGGCTGATGGTGTCCGAGGGACTGTGGCTGGACGTGGCCGGCGGCGGTGAGATCGTGACCGCACTGGCGGCCGGCGCCGATCCGGCCACCCTGATCCTGCACGGCAATGCCAAGACGACGGAGGAGATCGAGCTAGCCGTCAGCTCCGGCACGGGCACGATCGTCGTCGACAATTTCGATGACATCGACCGGCTGGCGGCGGCGGTGCCCGCCGGGCACGTGCAAGGCTGCCTGGTCCGGGTGATCCCGGGCGTGCAGAGTTCCACCTACCCGGCCTACGCGACCGGGCATGCGGGCTCGAAATTCGGCCTCGCACCGGAGGCCGCCCGGCAGGCCATCGCGCGGATCGAGGCGAATGGCCGGCTGCGCATGGACGGCCTGCACACTCACGTCGGGTCGCAGATCCTGCACGCGGAGGAGCTGGCCGCGGCGGTGGCGCCGCTGGCAGCGCTCGGCGATTTCGCCGTCTACGACCTCGGTGGCGGCCTCGGCTGCCGGTACACCTATGCTGACCAGCCGCCGAGCCTGGCTGAGTACCTGGACGCCCTGATCGGGGCGGCCCGCGAGCACCTGCCCGCCGGGGCGAGGATCCTGATCGAGCCGGGACGCAGCGTGGTGGCCCGCGGCGGGGTCACCGTCTACCGGGTCACCACCGTCAAGCCGGGGCCGACGACGTTCGTCGCCGTCGACGGCGGGATGGGCGACAACCTGGAGGTGGCGCTCGTCGGCCAGCGGTTCGAGGCCACGATCGCCGGGCGAGCCGGCGGCGGGCAGCTGGTCACCGTGGTGGGGCGGCACTGCGAGTCCGGTGACGTGCTCAGCGCGGACGTGCCGCTCCGCGACCCGCGGGTCGGCGACCTGCTGGCCGTCCCGGTGACCGGCGCCTACTGCTACACGATGTCCAACAACTACAACGGCGCCCGCCGGATCCCCGTGGTGTTCGCCGATGACGGCGGCGCCCGGCTGGTGGTCCGGCGCGAGCGCTGGGACGAGCTGCTGGCCCGGGACGTCGCTCCCTGACCGGCTTGCCGCTGGAACAGCGTTCCGTTTGGTGGATGTGGATGTGGTATGCGCCGGCGCCGCGCAGAACCGCATCCATCAGGCGGAACGCTCACCACAGCCACCATGCACACCGCATGTACCACGAACACCGCAGCACGCAGTGCCGGACGGCGGTCGTGCTGGCGGTCAGAGCAGGTCGGCGATGAGGGCGGCGGCGCGGGCGGCGCCGTCGGCGGGCACCGGCAGGTAGTCGGCCGGGCTTGCGATCTCGGCCTCCTCGGCCCACCGGCCCGCGCCGTCAAGGTCGACCTGCACGGCTGGCGGCAGGCCTAGGCTGTAACCGGGCCGGCCACCGCGGATGACGTCAGCCCCGAGTACGCGACGGAGCCTGCTGACGAAGGTCGCGATGTTCTGCGCCGGGCGGACCGACGGTGCCCCTTCCCACAGCACCTCGGTGATCCGCTCCAGCGGCACGGTGCGGGGACGCTCTACTGCCAGCAGCTTGAGCAGCAACCGCGCCTTGCGGCTGCCGAGGTCAGGGGCGGCCACCGGCTCGGCGCCGCGGGCCACGGCGAACGTGCCGACCAGCCGTAATTGCACAAGCCGCGGGTCCGGGCTGCCGTCAGGGGTCGTCATCCACACCTCCCCCGTGCCAGCATGCGCCCGTCCCACCCTTGTACCACGGTGACGGAACACGGCAGGAGGCCGATCGCTCTCGGCGGCGGGCGGGAGCGATCAACCCCGGTGGCGGGCGGACCCCGGTGGAGCCGCGGCGGCTGCCCGCGGGCGGGGGTTCAGACCTTTCGCCAGCGCGCCTCGCACAGGGCGTAGATGCCGAAGATAATCAGGCCGAGCGCCGCGAGGAACAGCAGGAACTCGCCGGATGGCTGATTGCGCAGCGTGAGCAGCGCCTTGTCGATGCCGCCTGCCTTGGCCGGCTTGTAGGTGACGGCCGCCTCGACCACCAGGACGCCGATCAGCGCGAAGACCACGCCGCGGGCGACGGTCCCGGTCACGCCGAGCCGCTCGACGATGCGGCGCGTCCGGAGGCTCATCTGCGACGTCCGCAGGAACTTCATGAACTTGCGGCGGATGCCCTCGAAGACGAGGGTCAGGCCCGCGATCACGATAATCAGGCCGACGATGCCCACCAGCCAGCGACCGCCGGAGTGATGCATGATCTTGGCCGTCATGTCCTGCTGCTTCCTGGTCTGGCTGCCTCCGGTGCCTGAGATCACCTGGAACGTCAGGTAGGCGAACCCCGCATAGAGCACGGCCCGGATCAGCGACTTCAGCCGGGGGCCGGCGCCGTTGCCTTCGCCGGTGACCCCGAATGCAGCCTCGCTGAGGCGCCAGAGCGCGTAACCGGCGAACCCGATGCCGAGCAGCCAGAGCGAGACCAGGCCGTAGGGCTGGCGAGCCAGCAGTTGCAGGGCTCCCTGCTGGTCAGCGTGCCGCGAGCTCTGACCGAGCGCGACCAGGATCGCGACCCAGCCGATGAGTATGTAGATGACCCCGCGCGCGGTGAGGCCTGCCCTGGCCAGGGCCCGCGCCGGCGGGCTGTCGGATGCCCGCCTGGCGGTGGCGGACACGTTCGCCGGGGGTGACGATATCGATGGCATTGGGTGGCCACTCCTCAGTTCTTTGCTGAGCCGACGTTCTTATCGATCAGCCGCCGTTACCCCGGTTAGGAAGGCCTACGCGCGCCGCCATGACCGTAATGCGCGGGCGCTGCGCCCGGCCGCGCCGAATTGCCGCGCCCGGCAGGCGGCCGCCACCGACTGAGCGGGCTGCCAGCCGCTGGCCGTCCCGTTACCAGGAACCCCATTTCAGGCTGGGTTCCGGCAGCGACGGGGGCGTGCGGAAGGCAGGAGGCGCGCTGAGGTCCAGCGCGTCGAGCGGCGCCGTGGCCGCCGCGTCCCGCCGGGTCAGCGGGGGCAGGTTCCACTTCTGCTCAAGGAGCCTGAGCACGGACGTGTGGTCAAGCACCTCGGTACAGACGTAGTCCGGCCGCGCGTACGGCGAGACGATGACGGCGGGTACCCGGAACCCGTACCGGTCGTAGCGGCACGATCCTGCCGCCAGGTTCTCCGCATTGTCGACCAGCCCGGGGAAGGACGGCCGCAGGAAGGTCTGCAACCGCGTCGGGCTCCCGATGAGGCTGCGTCCCTCGACATCATCGGGCGGGACGGCAGCGGGCGGCGAGACATGATCGTGGTAGCCGCCGTGCTCGTCATACACCCAGATAAGCAGGGTGCGCGGCCACCCCTTGCCGTGCATGACCCGGTTGATCACCTCGGCGGCGAAGCTCTCGCCCTTCCTGATGTCCTGCGGGTTCTCCTCAGAGAAATTGTCGAAGTCAGGGTCCACGATGCTAAACGCGGGCAGCGTGCCGTTGTCGGCATCCGTGAAGAACTGGTCGGTGCTGCGGACATGCTGCATATACCGGCCGATGCCAACCGGGTAGACGTTCGCCGTGAACTGCAGGTCCTTCTGAATCCCCTGGGTCACGCCCCGGAACCACCTGGCCGCCGACAGCAGTCGCCGCCGGGCCATGCGGCGCTTGTGGTGCGCGTAGCGCCTGACGCTGGAGCGGTCCGATGCCACTGGGTGGTAGTTGACCCAGGAGATGCCGTGCCTGGTCAGCATGTCGAAGATGGTTCCGGCGGGCGGGTAGTCGAGCAGGTCGAGGGGTGAGTCATCGATCAGGCCGTGCGCCGTTCCCGCGATGAGGAAGCGGCGGTTGGGGAACGTCGGGCCCAGGCACGAGCTGAACCAGTGATCGGCCAGCGGGAACGTCCGGGCGAGGCCGTAGTAGAACGGCAGGTCAGCTTCGCACCAGTAACCCATGCCGGTGGCGGCATCCGCATCGGCCTCGGGCAGTACGGCCTGGGTGCTGGCCACGAACCCGTCACATCTGCCGTGGCCCCACTGCAGATGGCTCGCATGCCAGCTCTGCGAGGGTGCTTGCGGGTGCTGGTCGGTGGACTGCAGATGGTAGGCGCGAACGGACTCGCCGGCGATGCCCGGGTTGGACACCTCAGGCTTCCCGTCCGGCCCCAGCGGGAAGCCCTCGCCGCGGCCCTGCAGCATGCCGAAATAGTTGTCGTAGGAGTGGTTCTCCATCATCAGGACGACGACGTGCCCGATCTGCGGCAGGAGATCCGTGCCGGCCGGCTGGGCCGGGACCGGGCGCGGCCCGGGCTGCTGGCCGTCCGCCCGCCGGGCCAGGCGTCGCAACTCAAGCTGTTCGAGCCGTCTCCACACGATCGCGCCGCCTTTTCTCTCCGGGTGTCGCGGTATCTTTCCTGCTGCGCGGTCAGGAAACTATGTCGCGGACCCGGAACCGGCGGAAGGCGAGGGCGAAGAGGATCAGGGCGTAGCAGACCGATACCGACGCGCCCTCGATCATCGCGTTCCAGGTGACCTGCGACTGGAGTGCGCCCAGCCAGGAGAACTGCCAGTGGGTCGGCAGGATCTCCCGCCAGGATCCGAGCGCGGTCACCGCGTCCAGGATGTTGCTGACGATCACCAGGCCCACTGCCCCGCCCACGGCACCGAGCGGCGAGTCGGTCGAGACCGACAGCAGGAAGGCCAGCGCCGCCACCACGAGCTCGGTGATCAGCACATAGCCGAGCACGATGCCCAGCCGGGCGAACGCGCTCCCGGCAGGCACGTCGACCCCGGTTGCCGGCAGCCGGAGCGGATGCCAGCCGAACGCCACCGTTCCGGCGACCAGCGCCATTCCCGCCAGCGTGATGATCGCGATGCCCGAGTAGGTGAGCGCGACGGCCAGCTTCTGCCGCAGCAGCCTGGCGCGCGGCACCGGCGCCGCCAGCAGGTACCGGAGCGAGGCCCAGCTGGCCTCGCTCGCCACCGTGTCCCCGCAGAACAGCGCCACGGCCACGACCAGCAGGAACCCCGCCGAGACGAAGAAGCTGAACGCGGCGAAGTTCAGGCCGCCGCGGGTCGCCATCGCGACCAGCCCGGGTGTCCCGTTTCCCGCCGACGCGGGCCCGCTGACCTCGAAGGCGCCGACCAGGACCCACGGCAAGACCAGCAAGATACCGAACGCGATCATCGTGCGCCGACGCCTCAGCTGACGGATCGCCTCCACCCGGAACGGCAGGGTCCGGCCCGGGCTGTATCCCGGCGCGCTCGCGCTGGCCTGCACGGTCGTCATGGCTTGTGCTCCCCGCTAGGGTGCGCTGGATCGGCATAGCCCGGCGGCCCGCCGCCGGCTGGCTCCGCGCCCGGCGGCTCCGTGCCTGGCGGCTCCGTGCCTGGCGGCTCCGTGCCTGGCGGCTCCGTGCCTGGCGGCTCGGTGCCCGGCGGGCCGGCGATCAGCGCCAGGAAGGCATCCTCAAGGCGGCGGTTCGGCATCACCCTGTCCACCGGGATCCCGGCCTGGACCAGGGCGGCGACCACGGCCGAAGCGGCGACGCCGTCGGGGTGCACGAGCACCCCGTCCGGGTGCCGTTCAGCGCCCTCGACGCCGTCCAGCGCGGTCAGCACGCTGACCGCGCGCTGCGCCTGCGTCGTGCCGACGACGAGCGCCGAGCCCGCTCCGACGATCTCGCTGACCGGGCCCGCCGCAAGCCGGCGGCCCAGGCCCATCACGACCACATGGGTGCAGGTCTGCTCGACCTCGGCGAGCATATGACTGGATAGGATCACCGTCCTGCCGTCCGCCGCATACTGGACCAGGACGTCACGCATCTCCCTGATCTGCGGCGGATCCAGCCCGTTCATCGGCTCGTCGAGCACCAGCAGATCCGGCAGCCCGAGCATGGCCTGGGCGATGGCCAGCCGCTGCCTCATGCCGCGCGAGTAAGCCCGCACCGGGCGGTCGATGGCCGCGCCCAGGCCGGCGATCGCGAGAACCTCCGCCAGGTGCGAGTCGGCGGCCGGGCGGCCGGTAGCCCGCCAGTACAGGTCCAGGTTGGCGCGGCCGGACAGATGCGGCAGGAAACCGGGCCCTTCAACGAACGAGCCAAGCCTGGACAGTGCCGGCGCACCCGGCCGGACCGGCCGTCCGAAGATCATGACGGCGCCCGCATCCTGGTGGATCAGCCCCATCAGGATCCGCAGCGTGGTGGTCTTTCCCGCGCCGTTCGGCCCGAGCAGCCCGAGAATCTGGCCGCGCTCCACCCGCAGGGACACGTCGTCGACCGCCAGCTGGCCGTCGCGGTAGCGCTTGGTCAGCCTGGTGATGTCCAGCGGGATGCCGGCCAGCTCGGGCACGAGCTCGTCCGGCACGCGGCGCCGGCCTGCGGCCAGGATCAGAGCGGCGGCCGCGAGCGCCGCCAGCGGCGCTGCCCAGGTCCACCACGGCACGCCGCCGTTGACGACCGCGAGGGCGGGGTCGGACGGCAGCAGCAGCCCGCGCCCGGCCAGCGCGACCTGATACGTCGCTGCCTGCCGCGAGGTGGCGTAGGCGAAGTCGGTGGTTGTCAGCACCAGGCGGAGCCGGTGCCCGGCGGCGAAGTCGTAGTCGATCGCCGGGAGCCTGGCCGTGATCTCCTTGCCCGCGGCTGCCCCCGTTACCTGCAGCGGCGCGGCAAGCTGATCGGGCAGGGTGGCGTTGCCTGCCTGGTCCACATCGTAGATCTTGGCGAACAGCGTCACCCGGGCCACGCCGCCGACCCGGATCCGCACCGACGGCGCGCCAGTGACCTGCACGGGCGCGGTCAGCGGGGCCGACATGAAGGCCGCGCTCTGGCCCGGCATGTCGAAGGTGAGGCCGCCGAGCGAGCCAAGGCCGGGGAAGACCGAGATCGAGGCCGGCGACCCGCCGGGCGGGCGGGCGATCGTCTGCGGCGGCCCGGCCAGCCGCAGCGTGGTCCGCCGGGCCCCGCCGAGGCCCGGGTAGCCCGGCGCGGTGGCGACGCCGAGGATCTCGGTGTTGCTCGACGGGTCGAAGCCCAGGTTCCTGGTCACCGCGAAGGCTGGCTGGCCGGTGGCGGCGCTGGTGCTGGCGGCCCCGGTCCCCCCGCCGCTGGTTTCCTGGCTACCGACCGCCGGGCGGAACGGCTGGTTCGGCGGTTTCAGCCACCGGTCGAACCAGTGCTCGGTGAGCGCGTTCACCCGGCCGGCCTCCTGGTTGCCGCCGTCATGCCCGCCGGCGAACCAGACCATGTCGACCGGGGCGCCGTTGCGCCGGATGGCCTGGTAGTTCGCGTCGGCCTGGTCCAGCCCGAAGAGCGAGTCGTGCTTGCCCTGGATGAGCAGCGCGGGGACGTCGATCCGGCTGGCGACGCTCGCCGGGCTGGATCGCAGCAGCAGCGAGATCGCCTGGGGTGTCGGCCGCCCGAGGGTGGCGACCTGCCGGTAGACAGCGCAGACCTGGGGCAGGAAGCGGCCGCACTGGACGGCGTGCGCGATCGCCGCCTGGCCGGGCGGGGCCTGCTGCCCGGCGCCGCCCGGCCCGCCCTGCCCGGCGCCGCCCGGCCCGCCCTGCCCGGCACCGCCCGGCCCGCCCTGCCCGCCCTGCCCGGCACCGCCCTGCCCGGCACCGCCCTGCCCGCCCTGCCCGGCACCGCCTTGCCCGGCCTGGCCCGGCCCGCGCTGCCCGGCCCCGGCCCGGAAGCCGACCGATCCCTGGGTGAACAGCAGGCCGGCCCATTGCTTCTTGAAGACGCCACGGCTCGGCCCGCCGCCGGCCGCGTCCGGGAACAGCGCGGTGGCCAGGTTGTTCCAGGTGATCTGCGGCACGATCGCATCGATCCGGTGGTCATAAGCGGCGGCGAGCAGCGCGATCCCGCCGCCGTAGGACGCTCCGGCGATGCCTGCCCGGGGATCTCCCGGCCGGTCGAGCAGCACCCGCGGCTGCCGCGCCAGCCAGGTGACCAGCTGCTCGACGTCCTTGACCTCGTAGTCCGGCGAGTTCAGCGCGATCTGGCCGGTGGACCGGCCGAAGCCGCGCGCTGACCAGGTCAGCACGGCGAACCCGGCGCTGGCCAGCTGCTCAGCCTGCGGCCGGACGGCATTCTTGGTCTCGCCGAACCCGTGCGCGAGCAGGATGGCCGGCACCTGGCCGTTGCCGGGTGGCGTGAAGAAGGTGGCGTCGAGCACGACCTCCTGATTGTCGTGCGGGCCGTCGGTGACCGCGATGCGCAGGTTCCGCGCGCTGACCGGTACCGGCCGGCTCGCCGCGACCAGGGCGGTGGCTACGGCGGCGATGACGAGGACGGCGGCGGCCAGCGCCACGATGAGGCGCCTGCCGGGGCGCCGCCACAGATCCATACCCGGACGTTAGCAACGAGCGGGGACTGCCCAGGCACGTCCGCGCGGCCGGGCCGCCGTGACCGGGCCGCCGTGGCCGGGCCGGGCCGCCGTGGCCGGGCCGGGCCGCCGTGGCCGGGCGGGGTCGCCGAGGCCGCGAGTACCAGCCCTACCAGGCCGGGCGGCGCTTCTGCTACCAGGCCGGGCAGCTCCTACCAGGCCGGGCAGCGCGTCATGCGTGCTCGGCCGCTGGCGCTGACTCCCTGGCCGCTGCCTCGCCGGTCGCTGCCTCGCCGACGGTTTCCTCGCTGGCCTCGTGCAGGACCTTGGCCAGCAGGGCACCGCACGCCGCACCGGCCCCGGCTTTCAGGATCTTCCTGACCAGCCGGAACTTATCCGCCGAGAGCAGGGTCTTGTCCAGGGCAAGATCAGTCAGTTCAACGGCAAGGGCGACCGCGGCGGCGCGGATCACCTTGGTTACTACACGTGAAGGCATCTGACCATGTCCTCCTGACGAGAGGGGATCACCCAGTATCGGCCTCCGGGCTTGGTCACGGTGCCGTCGCGGCGCTGAGCGCGGGCTTCGGCTGGCCGGCATTCATCCCGGCCGGTCCCGCGATCAGCCGGATCGCGGCAATGAACGGCGCGAGCAGCACCGCGCCGTAGACCAGCCCGCTGATGATGTCGGTGAACCAGTGCTTGCTGAGGTACTCCCGGCCGTAGGCCTCGTTGAAGGAGAGGGCGGCCACCGTGCCGATGGCCCACACCTTGCCACGGTGGCTGCCGCTGAACTCGCGCCACAGCATGTGCGCGATCAGGCCGTAGAACAGCACGACCCGGTCGCAGCCGCCCGAGGGGTAGGTGCCGCCCGGGCTTCCCGGCGGGCCGAGCCGGCCAAACCGGTGCCGGAGCGCCAGCGTGGCGTAGTGATCCACCACGATCGCGGCCCCGAGGGCCGCTGGCGGCAGCCATTTCTGCTGGCGCCAGGTCACCCCGAGACAGACTGCCGCGGTGCCGGCCGCGCCCCACGTGGTCCAGGTATTGCCGATCTTGTCGAGCCGTTTCATGACCGCGGCCCACCAGCTCACCTGATGGCTGCTTGTCCAGCGGACGATGGGCTCGTCGATGGCCGGGCCACGGTTCACCACCGACGGGCCGAGCAGGGCCATCACCCCGTAGGACAAGATCCCGCCGGCGCAGCTGATAGCGCCAAGCCGGATGAGATCCGGCATCCAGTCCGGCCGCGTGGTGGCCGGCCAGGAAGGCGTGGCCAGCCCGGGACGCGAGCGGAGCGCCGCCGGAGCAGGAACGGGCGCGCTGGCCGGCCGGCCAGGCCCGGGTTCCCCGGCCACCGCGGCATCGGCGAGCCGGGCGGCGGGCGGGGCGGCCACGCCGGCGTCGGCGGTCCTGGCGGCGGGCGGGGCGGCCACGCCGGCGTCGGCGGTCCTGGCGGCGGGCGGGGCGGCTATGCCGGTATCACCGGCCGACTCCGGCCCGTTCTCCGGGCTCGCCGGATCATCGACGCCGACCAGGACAGGGGAGGCAGGCGCCCGCCGCGCCGCGATGACCGTGGCAGCCGTAATAGCGGCGATGCCGACCGGCCAGAGCGCCACGAGAAGATACCGACGCATTCCTATCTGCCTCTCTGTGTCATGCAACAGCCTTTCGATGCTGAGATGACCGACGGGCCGCCCGGCATCTACGCATAGGTCCCGCACTATAGCGCTGGCCTCCGCCAAGGCGCAGGCGCCGGGGTGGCCGCGGCTTGGCGCACCCGGACGGGACGCGAGAACACCGGAGCCGAGGTCCAGGCGAACTCGGCGTCGCCTGAGCCGGCCGCTTCCGGCCGGCCAGGGAGCAAGGCATGCGGGCGGGCACTGCCCGGGGGTTAGGCAGTGCCCGCCCTGACGGCCGGCCAGCGGCCGGCCAGCTCATGGCCAGCTGGGTGGCCGCTGCTTACCGGCCAGGGCCGTCGTCGCCGCCGTCGTGGTCGTGCTGGTCGCCACGGTGGTGCTGCCGGCCATGGCGGTCGCCGCGACCGATCCGGCTGCCTGCTGCTGCCCGCCGGTCGTGGCCGATGCCACGCCCGCCACCGGCGAGCGCCGTCAGCGGTGCCTGGCACCTTCACCAGCAGCGCTGGCACCGTTTTCGCGTCCTGCTCGTCCGGCCAGGTCACGCTGACCCGCCTACTCCCGGCGCAGGGCTACCAGACCGACGGCTATTCGGCCGGCCCGGCCGGGTCCGCCTCGGTGAAGTTCAAGTCCAGCGCGGCCGAGGTCACCATCACCGCGACCTGCGCCGGCGGCCAGCCGCATTTTGTCAGCTCAGCCGACAACCGCGGCGGCGGCGGTGCTGACGATCATGGAGGCGGAAGTGGAGGCGGCAGCGGTCGCTGAACCGGTTTTATCCGATCTGGGTCCTGCGGGACGGGACCCGCCAAGCCGCTCGAACGTGACGCCGAGCGGGTTAGATGCCGCCAATTCTCACATCGACCGGCTGCCACCGGGCCAGGGAGCCAGACTTGATACAGACTGTTCGGTATGCGGCGAGATGAGGCACGTCGGGCCCTGGCTGATCTCCGCCAGGAGATGATCGCTACCGAGAAGCGGCTAGCCGCGCTACGCAAGCTGGTAGAGGGATATACGGAGCTGTTTCCGGATCTCCTGACCGAGGACCCGGACTCATCGCGGCAAAGTTCACGGCCCCGGCGAATGGTGAAGCTGGGCAACAGCGCAGCGGCCGCACGGCGCGATCCCGAGACTGCGAGCGACTGACCAGGCACCGCGATCAGGGCGCGGTCCATCCGTCCGCCTCCAGCGGTCAGCACGGAGGGGCTGCTGGCCGGAACCGGGCAACTAAGTGCGGAGAAATCCTTGATTAGCATTAGATTATGACTTTATAGTTTTTAAGCATGACGGCTGCCCCCGATCTTGCGGTGGGCTCGCGCCTGGCTGCCGCGGTTCACCGGCACAGCCCTGTCCCGCTGCACCACCAGATCAAGGTCGCGGTGCTCCAGGGAGTCGAGCAGGGGTGGCTGCCGCCCGGCGCGCAGCTGCCCAGGGAGCGGGAACTCGCCGAGGCCCTGGGCGTCAGCCTCGCGCCCGTCCGGCAGGCGATGGCCGACCTCACCAAAGAGGGCTACGTCGACCGCACCAGGGGCAAGGGCACGTTCGTCCGCGATCGCAAGCTGGTCGAGAAGATCCAGATCCTGGGCAGCTTCCACGACTCCGTGCGCCGACAGGGCCTGAACTCGACCGTCCAGGTGCTGAGCAGCGAGTTTGTCACCCCGCCGCACGAGGTCGCGACCGCGCTGGCACTGCGCGGCAAGGAGGCGTGGTGCCTGCGCAGGCTCGCGTCGACCGACGGCGACCCGCTGGCGCTGCTCACCGCCTGGCTGCCGCCCAGGTACGCCCGCGGCGTCAGCGACCTGGACCTGGGCGCTGGCTCGCTGTACCAGGCGCTGGCCGAGGTGCACGGCGTGCAGATGACCTCCGCTGACAACGTCGTCGAGGTCGACCGCGTCGGGCTCGAGGACGCCGAACTGCTGGGGCTGGCGCCAGGATCGCCGGTGCTGCGGGTAATCGGCACCACCAGGAACCAGCAGCATCGCCCCGTCGAGTACTCCGACGTGCTCTACCGGCCGGAACGGTTCCGGTTCGCCATCGAAAGCCGGCGACCCGCGCCGGAAAGCGAGTCCCAGACTGCTGGCGGCACACCGCGCCGCACGCCTGATCCCGGAGGATCACATGGCTAAGGACCTCTCCCTCCCATCGGATTTCGCCGGCGACGGGCAGCTTTTTGTCCGGAACGCGACCGGCCTGGTCAGGGAGGTGTCCAAATGGGACGCCCTGATCATGAACTCGCTCGGCATGAACGTCGCGCTGGGCGCGATCTTCCTGCTGCTGCAGGCACCGGGTAACTTCCCCGGCGGCAACATGCTGCTCGCGATCGTCATCGGCACGCTGGTGATGGCGTTCACCCTGCTCTGGGTCTATTCCGAGTTCGCCGCCGCGATGCCGCGGGCCGGCGGCGACTACGTGTTCGTCAGCCGGGCGCTGCACCCGTTCGTGGGCTGGCTGCTGTCCTGGAGCCAGGGGCTGTGGCTGATCTTCTTCTGGATCGGCTTCAACGCCTGGTTCGCGCTGACGTTCGCCGCCCCGGTGGCGATGACGACACTCGGCGCGGTGCTCGGGCAGCCCGGCTGGATCACCGCGAGCAACGACCTGCTCGCCAAGCAGACGGTGCTCGGCATCACCACCCAGTGGTGGGTGATCCTGTTCGGCACCGTCCTCACGCTGGCCTTCGCCGCCTTGCTTATTTACGGGTCCAAGTCGTACTGGCGCGTGCAGAAGTGGCTGTTCGCGCTGGCCGGCCTCAGCATCGCCGGCGTGGGGGGCCTGCTGCTGTTCCGCGGCAACCAGGTCGCGCAAGCCTGGACCACGTTCGCCACCGCCAACAAGGGGATCGCCTACGACAACATTATTCCGGCCGCGCGGTCGGCCGGCTTCACCGGCACCGGCGCCGGGTTCAGCCTGACCGCGACCCTGCTGATGCTGCCCTGGGTGTTCTTCGTGGTGGGCTACGCACAGGGCTCGGCGCAGATTGGCGGCGAGGTCAAGCGCGCATCCCGCAGCCAGTACTTCGCGATGGTCGGCGGGGTGCTGATCAACGGCGCCGTGCTCGCCCTCATCGTGTGGGCCTACCTGCACGCGGTCGGCAAGAACTGGGCCGCCAGCCTGTCGTACCTGAACAACACGGCGCCGGACAAGCTCGCGCTGCCCGGCGGCGTGCCGCCCAGCATCAACCTGATCGCGAGCCTGCTCACGAACAGCGCACCGCTGCTGCTGATCATCGGGGTCGGGTTCATCCTGTGGGCGCTGATGGGCACCCCGCTGTCCACCCTGCAGGCGACCAGGTACATGCTCGCGTGGTCGCTGGACCGGGTGGTGCCGAAGCAGCTCGGCTCGGTCAACGACCGGTTCCACACCCCGATCAAGGCGATCCTGCTCTGCGCCCTCACCGGCGAGATAGCGCTGTTCGCCCTGGTGCAGGTCCCGCAGGCGAGCCTGCTCGGCGCGCTGCTGGCGCAGATCGCCGCGTTCATCGTGGTGAGCCTGGCCGGCATCGTCTTCCCCTACCGGCTCAGGGCCGTCTGGGAGAGCGGCGGCGGCCGCCGGATCCTCGGCGTTCCCGCGGTGACGCTGGCCGGCGTCGGCGGGGTGATCGCGCTCGGCACGCTGATGCTCATCTTCATCTTCAACTCGTCGATCAGCGCCGCCTTCGCCGTGACCCGCAGGCTCTCGCTCGAGTTCATGATCGGCGTGGTCGTGATCGGCGCGATCTGGTACGTCGTAGCGTGGCAGCTGAACAAGAACAAGGGCGTCAACCTCGCCCTCGCCTACCGGGAGATCCCGCCGGAGTGAGCTCAGCAAGCCAGCAGCAACCAGCCAGCCAGGAGGACTCGGTGGCCAGCCCGCCAGCCAGCGAGCTCGTGCTGGTCATCGGCAACCTGACCATCGACGACGTGGTGCTGCCCGACGGCAGCACTCACATGGCGACGCTGGGCGGGAACAGCGTGCACGCCGCCACGGCGGTGGTGACGGCCGGAGCCGGGGCGGCGCTGGTCGCCCGGCGGGGAGAAGACTTCCCGCCGGGCGCGCTCACCGCGCTGGCCGGGGCGGGCATCGACCTGGCGGGCCTGGCGGACATTCCCGGCCCGACCGTGCGGAACTGGGTGGTCTACGAGGCGGACGGGCGCCGGCACTGGCTCTACCGCACGCCGCCGGAGCGCTCGGCCGAGGTGGCGCCGGAGCCCGCTGACCTCGATCCCGTCCTGCTGCGCCGGGCGGCGGTCGTGCACGTGGCCGCGATGCCGCTGGGCAACGCGGAGCGGATCGTGGCCCATGTCCGGCGGCAAGCGCCCGGTGCGCTGGTCACCGTCGACACGCACGAGTCATGGGACGCGGGCGTCGCCGGGCGGGTGCTCGCGCTGGCCAGGCAGGCCAGCCTGTTCGTGCCGAGCCTGGCGGAACTCGCGGAGCTGACCGGCGCGGGCGACCCGGCCGCCGGGCTGCGCGCGCTGGCCGCCGCCGGGCTGCGCGCGCTGGCCGCCGCCGGGCTGCGGCTGGCCGTGGTCAAGGCGGCCGCCGCGGGCGCTTACGTGCTGGAAGGGGACAGGATCACCCGCGTGCCGGCGGCGGAGACCGCTGTCACCGACTCCACCGGAGCCGGGGACGCGTTCTGCGGCGGTCTCGCCGCCGGGCTGGCCCGCGGACTCGGCCTGGTCGAGTCGGCCGGGCTCGGTGCCGCCGTCGCCGCCGCCGCGATCACCGCGAGCGGGAGCCTGCGGCTGCTGCGGCCCGGCCTGGACCGTGCGGGCATCGCGGCCACCGGGCGACGGCTGGCCGCGGCGGCGGCCGCGGCTGACCAGCCGGGGGCAGCGGCGGCGCTGGCGGGCGGCACCGCGGCGGGTGGCCTCGTTCATCAGACTGAGGCAGTGACCGCCGGCCCGTCACCGTCCGGAACGCGGCCGGCCTGGCCGGGCGGGGATGCGGGCGCCGCGGCCGGGGCGGAGCCAGGAACCGATCAGCGGTACGACATCGAGGTCATGCACCGGGAGATAGCGACGATCCCTGACGTCATCTCCGACGTTCTCGACGACGCCGGCGGGCAGGTCACGGCGCTGGCCAAGCGGCTGGCCGCGCGCGGTACCCGGCACCTGTGGCTGACCGGCTGCGGCGACTCCGCCTTCGCCGGGCTAGCGACTGAGCTGGCCTTCCAGCGCCATTCCGGGCTGACCGCGCATCCGGTGCACGCGCTGGACCTGGCCAGGTACCGGGCCCGGGTGCTGCCCGCCGGCAGCACGGTGATCGCGCTGTCGTTCTCCGGCAAGGTGGGCCGGACGACCGAGGCGGCGATCCAGGCGCGCCGGCGCGGCCACCATGTCGTCGCGCTGACCAATGCCGCGGACGGCCAGCTGGCCCAGGCCAGTGACGAGGTGCTGCCGCTGGAGGTGACCACGCTCGGCTTCTCGCCCGGGACATCGACCTACGTGGCGATGCTCGGCACCCTGCTGCGGCTGGCCGCCGCGCTCGCCGGGCTGCGAGGGGGCGGCGGCGAGCTGGCGGACCATCTTGCCGCGCTGCCCGCCCGCGCCGCGGCAACGCTGGCAGCGGCGGCGGAGCCCGCCGTGCTCGCCGCCGAGGCACTGCTGCCCGCCCCGTGGGTGGCGTTCCTCGGCGCTGGCCCGAACGAGGCGACCGCCCGGTTCGGGGCGGCGAAGCTGTTCGAGGGCGCGCAGCAGCTCGGCGTCGCCACCAACCTGGAGGAGTGGGCGCACGAGGAGTACTTCGTGACCTCGGCGGGCGACCCGGTCGTGCTGATCAACCCGGCAGGCGCCGGGCACGACCGCGGCGCCGAGATCCTGGCCGAGCTGCGGTTCATAGGCACCAGGCCGGTGGTGATCAGCGATGCGCCCGCGCCTCCCGGCGGGGTGCCTGGCGAGTTGCTGCTGCCGCTCGCCGCCGGGGTGCCCGAGGAGCTCTCGCCGGTCACCGCGTGCCTGCCGGCCGCGCTGATCGGCTTCCACGCGGCCAGGCTCAGCGGCAAGCGCTCGTACAACTTTCCCAGCGAGGCCGCGCGCCGTGAGCATTACCAGACGATCCACCGGGCGACGGTCGGGGAGCCCGCGTGACCGCGCCGCCCGGTCAGGCCGGGCCGCCCGGGCCGCTGGCCGATGTCGTCAAGGAGGCCGAGCGCGTCGTCGGCGGCCTCGCGGCGCGCGGGGTTACCGCCCGGCTGCTCGGCGGCGTCGGCGTGGCCGTCCACCGGCATGGCCCGGTGCCCGCCGCGCTGCAGCGGGCCTTCGCCGACATCGACCTGGTGACCGGGCGGAAGGGCGGCCGGCCGCTGGCTGACGGGCTGATCGCGCTCGGCTATACGGCCAACGACCGGTTCAACGCCGTGCACGGCGCGCGGCGGCTGCTGTTCTACGACACCGTGAATCATCGTCAGCTCGACGTGTTCGTCGGCGAGTTCGCGATGAGCCACCGGCTCGACCTTGACCGGCGGCTGAACCAGCACCCGCGCGCGCTGGCGCCGGCCGATCTCATGCTCACCAAGCTGCAGATCGTCGAGATCAACCGCAAGGACGTGGTCGACGCCGTCCGGCTGCTGCTCGGCCACGAGGTAGCCGGGCCCGACCGGCCGGCCGGGCCCGGCCAGGCCGATGTCATCTCCGTGGACCGGCTGACCGAGATCACCCGGGCCGACTGGGGCTGGTACACCACCTTCACCGACAACCTGGCCGCCGTGGCCGAGGCAGCGCCCGGCCTGCTCGACGAGGCGGCCGCGCCGGTCGTCGCCGCCCGCATCGAGTCGCTGGCCGCCGCCTTGCGCGGCGCGCCGAAGACCACCCGCTGGAAGGCCCGCGCTATGGTCGGCCGCCGGGCCCCCTGGTATGAGCTGCCCGAAGAGGTCGCAGGAACAGGAGCGCGCCGTTGAAGGACTCGAAGATCTTCTTCGCCACCGACATCCACGGATCGGACCGGTGCCTGCGCAAGTTCCTGAACGCCGGCAAGTTCTACGGCGTCGACGCGGTCGTGATGGGCGGCGACATCACCGGGAAGATGATCGTCCCGGTCGTCGAGGAACCGGGCGGCCTGTTCTCCGTGCAGCTGTTCGGCCGCAAGCGGGAGGTCGACGCGGACGGCCTGGCCGGGCTGAACAAGTTCATCTCGGACGCCGGGTTCTACCCGCACCGGATGACCCCCGACGAGATCGCCGCGCTGAAGCAGGACCCGGCCGGCGTCGACGACCTGTTCCGCAAGCTCATCAGCGAGACCATGGGCCGGTGGCTCGACCTGGCCGAGGAACGGCTGGCCGGCACCGGGATCGAGTGCATCTTCGCGCCCGGCAACGATGACCCGTTCTTCGTGGATGACCTGCTCCGCAGCTCGGCGTCGGTGATCGACTCGGACGAGCGGGTGATCGAGCTGCCGGGCGGGTTCCCGATGATCTCGGTCGGCTACTCGAACCGGACCCCGTGGGACTCGCCGCGCGAGCTGGACGAGGCTGACCTGGCCGAGGTGATCGACCGGGAGGTCGCGAAGCTCGATGATCCCAGGAAGGCGATCTTCAACTTGCACGTTCCGCCGAAGGACACGCCGATCGATCAGGCGATGGCGCTGGACAAGGAGTTCCGGCCGAAGATGAGCGGCGGGTCGCCGATCATCACCGGGGTCGGTAGCTCGGCGGTGCGGGAGGCCATCGTCAGGTATCAGCCGATGCTCAGCCTGCACGGGCACATCCACGAGTCCCGGGGCGAGGCGCGGATCGGCCGTACGCTGGCGCTCAATCCGGGCAGCGAGTACAGCGAGGGCGTGTTGCGCGGGGTCATCATCAACTTGTCGGCGAAGAAGGGCGTCCGTGGCTACCAGCTCGTCGCCGGCTGACCCCGGCTCCGGCTCCGGCTCCGGCTCCGGCTCCCGCTCCGGCTCCGGCTCCGGTTCTGGCCCGGCAGGCAGGCCGGGCAGGCCGATCAAAGTCGCGGCCGAAACCACGGTCGAGATCGCGGTGCTCGGGTCGGCGCGCATCGGGGCGGCCGATCCGCGGCACGACGCTGCCGGGCGGCTCGGCGGGCTGCTGGCCGCGCAGGGCTGGACCGTCGTCACCGGCGGGTATGGCGGCCTGATGGCCGCGACGGCCCGCGGCGCTGCCGCGGCGGGCGGGCACACGGTGGGCCTGCCGATGGCCCCGTGGGACCATCTGGCACCCGACCACAGCCATGCCGAGCTGCGCTGGAGCGACGACTATGCCCAGCGGCTCGCCTACCTGCTGGCCACCAGGGTCGCGGTGGCCCTGCCCGGTGGGATCGGCACGCTGGCCGAGGCCTCGGCAGTGTGGGCCGCGGCGCAGACCGAGCCGGACACCGCGCGGCTCGTGCTTGTCGGCCCGGGCTGGCGCCGCCTGGTCGCCGCGTTCGGCGCCGAGCTTGTCGTGGACGAGCGTGACCTGGCGCTGCCGGTCATCGTCGACTCGGTGGAGGCGGCGATCCCGGCGGTGCAGCACCTGCTCGACACCCCGGCCGAGGTCCTCGGCGCCCGCGGCTGAGCCAGCAATCCTTGCTTTCCGGGACCGGGGCCCGGCTGGCTGATCGCATTTCGGGGCGGCTGGAACCGCTGGACGTGCGTCAGCGTCCAAGGTGATAGTCCGCTGACCGGAGATGCGACTCCCTCTTGCCGCCTGGTGGCCAGCTGGATTGGGGAGATCGGCATGCGATACGTATTACGGCCAGCCGGCCCGTCGACCGCGATGCTGGCCGCCGGGATCATGGCGGTTGCCACTCTGCTGACGGGCTGCGGCACGCCCGGCCAGGGCCACGGCGGCTCCGGGCCGGGTGGCGGCGTGGCTCCGCTGGCCAGGACCCGGACCAGCGGGCCGGAGTCGGGCTCTCGCGCCGAGGCGCTGGCCCTGGCCAGGCAGTTGCTTTCCCGGCTGGCCCTGCCGCCGGGCGCGCGGCCTGCCCGGATGCCGGTCGTTCCGCGACTGCTGCGCCAGCCGGCGAGCTCCATCGCGGCGATCGGCCTGGTCGATGTTCACCGGCTGTTCTCGCTGCCGCAGCGGCCGTCGGCTGTCCAGCACTTCTTGCTGACCCACGTGCCGGCCAGCATGCGCCGGTATGAACTCGGCGGGGACATCAGCCCGGCAGGGACGCAGCTGCGGGACGTGGGTTACGAGCCGCGCTCGGTGCCGGGCGGCATCTTCCGGGCCCAATTGGTCGCCGCCGTCGTGCCCGGCCCTGGCGCCACGTCGCTACTCCGTGCTGATGCCGAGGTGGTCTGGTTTCCCCGCCGCACTGCGGCGGAGCACATCGACCCGGCCAGCTTCCGCAGGGTGATCGTCTCGGCCAGAGTCTTGAATCCGAGGCCGCACACGGTGACCAGGGTGATCACCTCGCCCGCCGTCATAGCACGGCTGGCGGGGCTGCTGAACGGGCTGCCGGCCGCCCCGGGGCTGAGCATGAGCTGCCCGGCGATGTTGACCACCTACCGGGTGAAGTTCTCCGCTGGAGCCGGCCGGGAGCCGGAGACGACCGCGACCGCAGCCGGCTGCCTGACCGACCAGATCACCGTTAACGGGAAAGCGCAGCCGGCGCTCTGGGACCGATCGGGGAGGCTGGTCACGGCGGCCAGCAAGCTGCTTCGAGTCACGCCACAAGGATGATCCAGACGATCCTGTCCGGCTCTGCCACTGATGGCGGTCATCCGGAGCCGCGGCTCTAATTCGAGGACCGCGCCGTCGCGGAAGTGTGGTCAGTACCGAACCGCGCGGCGGTGCGCTGAGCGGGGTGTCAGCGTGATGCTGCACAATGCGAACCAAGGGTACCTAGGCAACTCATCGGAGGCCGAGCCTGTGGCATATGCGCCGACCATGGCCGCCGCGCTGTCGGGAGCCACTGTCCCCCAGTTGCGGCACTGGCGAAGCCCTAGGACGGGCCCGCTGCTTGCACCCGAGATCTCAGCTGAGTCGCGGATCCTCTACTCGTTCCGAGATCTGCTTGCTCTGAGGACATTCGTCCACCTCCGCCAGAATGCGTCGCTCCAGCGGATCCGAAAAGCCGTCAGCAGCCTGCGTGACTTTGGCGAGATTCAGCATCTGGCGTCGTATCAGCTGGTCTCGGACGCCACGGGTAACATTCACCTCGTCACTGGAGACGATGAGATCGAGTTGGCCCGCCGCCCTGGGCAGATGTTGCTTGCCGCGATGGCGGAGGTCATCGGGCCCTTCTCCATACGGCCCGGCGTCGTCATACCGGACCTGCTCAAACCACGCGTGCACCTATCTGTAGATCCTGAAACTCAGGCAGGTTTTCCAGTGATCGCCGGCACGCGGGTGCCGTATGACGCGGTAGCCAGCCTGATGCGCGAAGACGTGCCAGCCGAGAAGATTTCCGACTACTACCCGGCCGTATCGGCCGAGGCCGCACGTGTTCAGCTCATGGGACCGCTGAGGCACCTACTACCGCGGCACGAGATCGCCCACGTCTCAGAGATCCGCTGGAAGGGCAAAAAGGACCGCCCGCTATTGCGGGACGCTCAGCAGGCAGGGTTCGACGTCTTCATCACTCGCGACCACAATCAGCTCAGCGACCCCCAGGAATGCAAGGCCATCAAGGATAGTGGCCTGCACCATGTCAGGTTTTCGCAGCGACGCGAAGGGCTGGCGGGCTTGGCATCGGCTCTGGGATCCGTCATCGCGGCCATGCCTGCGGTGATGGAGGAGTTAGATCAGGCAGACGGCCAGCGCCTAGTGCACATCGTCAGCCTGGATCCAAGTCGGCGACGTTTTGAGATCATCGACCCAAGCAAAGAACCGCCCAGCTACTGGCCTCGTCGACGCGCAGCCTCACGTTAGCGTGCGCGTTCCGGTATGGGCTCTGCTGCAGGCCGTCTGTCGGCGGCTACGACGCCGGCAAGTCGTTTGAGGCGGCTGCGGGTCCAGATGGACTGTGGCTGGCCGGCCTTGCTGGTTCGTTATGAGGCTCCCGCCACGTAGCGCCGGCCGCGTCGCGGTGGCGGACGAAGTCCACCGCCTCGGCCGAGCGGCCTGGCCAGTGCAGCGTGGTGACCGAGGCGGGCGTGGTGGCCACCACCCGCCCGCGTGCCACCACGTGCGAGGGGCGGACCTGCCGTCGCACCACGTCGAACGGGCCGCTGGCCGACAGCAGGATGAAGCTCGCCGGGCGCCCGGGTGCGATCCCGTACTGCTCGCCGAGGCCGAGCACGGCGGCGGCCCGGCCGGTCACCATCGCGAAGCACTCCGCGATCTCGTCCGGCGAGGTCAGCTGGGCGGCATGAGCGCCGACGAAGGCGACCTGCACGGGGTTCCCGGTGCCGAGCGGGTACCAGGGATCCATGATGTCGTCGTGGCCGAATGCCACGTTGATGCCGGCCGCCAGCATCTCCTTCACCCTGGTCAGCCCGCGGCGCTTGGGGTAGTCGTCCAGGCGGCCCTGCAGGTGCAGGTTGACCATCGGGTTGCTGACCAGGTTGATCCCGGACCGGGCCAGGATCCGCTCCAGCTTGAGCGCGTAGGCGGCGTTGTAGGAGCCCATCGCGGTGGTGTGGCTTGCCGTCACCTTCTCCCGGAGCCCGCTGCGCGCCGCCAGCGTGGCCAGCACCTCAGCGAACCGCGACTGCTCGTCGTCGATCTCGTCGCAGTGCACGTCCACCATCAGCCCGTGCCGGGCGGCGATGCCGACGGCGATTTCCAGCGACCGGACGCCGTCCTCCCTGGTGTCCTCGAAGTGCGGGATCGCGCCGATCACGCCGGCCCCCCGGGCCGCGGCGCCGGCGACCAGCCGCTCGCCGTCAGGGAACGAGCAGATGCCTTCCTGCGGGAACGCGACAAGCTGCAGGCCGATGACATCGCGGACGCTGTCCGCGACCTCGGCCAGCGCGTCGAGCGCGACCAGGCCGGGATCGGTCACGTCGACGTGGCTGCGGACGTGCAGCACGCCGTTCGATGCCTGCCAGCGGAGCACCTCGGTGGCCCGGTCGATCACGTCGGCCCGGCTGAGCATCGCCTTGCGCTCGGCCCAGCAGGCAATCCCCTCCCACAACGTGCCGCTGGCGTTCCAGCGCGGCTCGCCCGCGGTCAGCGTGGCGTCGAGGTGCACGTGCGGCTCGACGTAGGGCGGCGAGGCGAACGCGCCGCGGGCGTCGATGACGGCGCGGGCCGGCGGCAGCTCCCCGGAAGCCGGCCGGACCTCCGCGAACCGGCCCTGGTCGACGAGCAGGTCACTGAGCGCGCCGTCCGGCCGGCCCGCCAGCCGCACACCCCGGACGACCAGATCGATCACCGCGACATCTCCCCCCGGCCGCCGGCTGGCATCATCACCCGTCCGTGGCGCCGGCCTGCTGCCGGCCGGCCACTGGCTTGGCGGCCGTGCTTTCGCGCAGCGTCCCGCTCTCCAGCCAGCGGATCCCAGCGTAGACGACCAGGCCGGCCACGAACCCGGCCGCGAAGGCGATGTCGCCGCCCTGCAAGCCAGGGCGCTGAGACGTAGCCCCGTACAGCGAGGTGTTCATGAGCGGCGTCGCGGCGGTCAGCCGAGCCGCCGCCGGTCCTGCGGGGCGTCCCAGTCTGCCTGGAACGGCGTCACCGCGATCCGCCAGCCGGCGTCGTTGAGGAAGCTCGGCTTGGGCCCCGATCCGAACCGGGCGAACGAGGAGAAGTCCGTGGTGTCCCGGAAGGCTGGAAGCCGGTAGAGGTCGCGCGCGTAGGCCCAGAGAACCGGGAAGTCGACCAGCCGCCGTTCGCTGATCTTGGCGAGCGGGTTGTATCTGGTGTCGAAACGAGCCAGCGTCGGCCAGAGCCGCACGTCTGACTCGGTCACCGCCGGGCCGAACAGGTACCTGCTCGTGGCGAGCCGCTCCTCCAGGTACTCCAGCGTGCCGATCAGCCGGTGCCTGAGCTCGGTGTAGTCCTGCTCGGTCGTGGCGCCGGCGACACGGTAGGTGCCGTCGTTGACGGTCTCGTAGACCCGCTCGTTGAGCGCGTCGATCTCGGCCCGCAGGGCCGCCGGGTAGAGGTCAGCGGACGGGTCGGCCCACTCGCCGAACGCGGTGCCCAGGTCGATGGTGATGTCGCGGAAGTTGTTGCTGACGATCGCGGCGGTCTGCCGGTCCCACAAGACGGGCACCGAGACGTGGCCGCTGAAGCCGGGCTCGGAGCTCTCGTATGCCTCTGCCAGCAGGGTGAACCCGTTGACCGGGTCGGGGCCGCGCCTGGCCCGGAAGGCCCAGCCGCGGCCGTCCCGCTCATCGTCCACGTAGGACAGCGACACCACGTCTTCCAGGCCGGCCAGCTTGCGGACGATCGCGGTCCGCTGCGCCCACGGGCAGCGCCAGGAGATGTACAGGTGGTAGCGGCCGGGCTCGGCCCGGTATCCGCTGGAGCCATCCGCCGTGATCCGGCCGCGGAACGGGTAGCGCGGCCGCTCGAAGGCCTTTCCCGGGTCGAAGCCGCGGCCAGCGCCGTACTGCCCGTAGGCATCGAAGTCGACCGGGCTGGCGTATTCCGGCGAAGCCGTCGTCGTCATGTCGCTGCCTCCGCGTTCCCTCTGCACCCGCCGCCATCGCCATCATCATCGATCCGGCCCGGCAGCGGAAGCCCCGGAGGCGAGCGGCCCGCCCAGCGACTCGCGGACCGGGCCGGGCTACCCGGCCGGCCCAATGGCCCGGGCCGTACGGGGCGATCGGCAGGCTCGAGGAACGCGGCTTCATCGAGGCGCTGCCGCCCGAGCAGCGGCGCCGGCCGTACCGGATCACCGCGGCGGGCGCACGGGAACTGGCGCACGCCGCCGCGCGGATGCGTGACGTCGCCAACCTCGGGCTCACCCGCCTTGCCGCGGCCAGGGCCACGGCATGACCCGCCGTCACGTCCGCGCGGCCCGCCGCGGCGCCGCCGGGCCCCTCACCGGGCGGCTGGCCGGCCTGCGATGCCGTGCAGGAACTCGATCAGGCCGGCGAAGTACGCCTGCTGGTCGTCGTACATGGCCAGGTGGCTGCCTTCCGGGCAGTAGAGGTAGCGCCCGGCCGGAAGGCGGCCGGCCATCATCTCCATGTGGGCCGGGTCCATCGTGTCGTGGCGGGCTCCGATGACCAGCGCCGGCACCTCGATCGAGGCGAGCTCGCTGGTGCGGTCCCAGTGCGCGAGCTTGGCGTCAGCGCTGATGCCGAGCTCGCTCGGGCCCTGCATCGACACGTAGATCGCCGGGTTGATGTGGGCGAATCCGCGCTGCACCGGATCGGGCCAGTCCTCGACCGGCATGCGCAGCACGTGATGGACGTAATGCTGGGCGTTCAGCAGCTCCATGTACCTTGGGTTCTCGATCTCGCCCTTCGCCTCCAGCGATATGATCTCGGCCAGCGCAGCCTGGTCCATCGCCGGCATCAGCACCTGCCGGGCGTAATCGTTGTAGGCCGGGACGCTCGCCATCATGTTGGAGATCACCAGCCCGCGCAGGTGCTGCTGGTAGCGCAGGGCGTACTCGATGGCCAGGATCCCGCCCCACGAATGGCCGTACAGCACGAAGTTATCCCGGCCCAGGCCGAGCGCACGGCGGACCTGCTCCACCTCGTCGACGAAGCGGTCGGCTTCCCACAGTGACGGCTCCTCGGGCTGATCGCTGAAGCCCGAGCCGAGCTGGTCGTAGTAGTAGTACTCGATCCCCGCCGCCGGGAGGTAGCTGTCGCAGGACTCCAGGTACTCGTGGGTCGCCCCTGGCCCGCCGTGCAGCAACAGCACCCTGAGGTCTGGGTTGTTGCCGACTCGCTTGACCCACACCCGGTGGCGGCCGGCCGGCGTGCTCACCGGGATCATCCGCGCGCCCCCGCTCAGTACGTCGTCCCGTCCGGTGTAATCCAGGTAGCTGCTCATCGGTCCCACGTGCCCCTTCCGTCCGTCCGGCGCGGCGGCTGCCCGCAGCCCCCAGCAGCATAAGCTGACCAGCACCTCGAAGGCCCGCCCGCATGACCTGCCGCGGATAGGCGGCGCGGTGCCATCGGATGCTGCCGGGGCGCCGGGTCCGGGTGGTTTGTGGTGGCTGCGGCGCCTGTGATGCTGGTGGTGCGCGCGGTGGGCGTTCCGGCCCGGCTCCAGGATCAGGAAGCTCGCTGGCACATATCAGCACCGCCGCTGGTTACCGCAGCGCAGTTTCATCGACGCGGGCTACCTGGCGCGGTGGCGCCGGAGTAGTTCCACGGAGCCGCCCGTCCTGCGGGCGCCCAGCTTGCGCAGCAAGCTGGCGCAGGCGGTATTGGTGAGGTCGACCTCGGCGGTGACCTCGCCGACTGCCTGGTCGCGCAGAGGGCGGAACGCCGCCGCCAGCAGGGCCCTGGCCACTCCGCGGCGCCGGTAGCCGGCCACGACTCCGATCAGCCCCAGCCGGCGCCGGCGATACTCGTTCCACACGCGCACAAGCCCGGCATACTGCCCGGTCGTCTCATCGATGGCGACGAGGTAGGTCCTCGCGTCGAAATGCCACGGGTCGAAGGTGTACTCCAGGAACTCGGCCGGATCGTTCACCCAGCCGTCCGTGCCGGGAACGTCCGCGCGGAGCAGGTCGTCCAGGGCCCGTAGCGCGTCCGCCTCCGTGTCCGTGGCGGACACGGCGTGAAGCCCGGCAGGAAGGCGCGCATCTGCCAGGCCGGTGAGAGCGGCGTCTGTTGGCACGAGGTACTCGTCCTCGCGGCGGTTGACGACGAAGCCGAGCAGGCGGCAGCGATCAAGCTGCTCATAGTCGGACTCATCAACCATGATGTACAGGTCCTGCTGGATATCGTCGCTGACCGCGGCCAGCAACGCCTCGTACGCGTCGGCTCGCCAGCTATCGAGCCAGACGAACCACCGCCGGTCGGGCCGGGGCGCAGCGTGCGCGAATCCGACAGCCTGGCGGCCATCGAGGGCACGCCATTCCCTGGCTTGCGGCCGGACGATAGCCGGCCGGGCAGCGGTCATACCGCCGATGCTAAGAACGTTGCGGAGCGTCCGGCCACGGGTTAACCCCTCCCATCGCTACACCGGGCCTGCTACCCGGGCCCTGCTAGAGCGCTACCCGGGCCCTGCGAGAGCGCGAGGCCCATCATGATCGTGTCCCAGAGCTCGCCGCTCGCCCGGCGGTACTGCCGTACCCGCCGCCCTTCCTCGACGAAACCGGACTTGCGGTACAGCGCGATCGCGGCCGCATTGTGCGCGAACACCTCGAGGCAGAGCTTGTGCAGCCGCTGGTCGCGCGCCCAGTCGATGGCCGCCCGCACGAGCGCCGAGCCGACCCCGCGGCCGCGCCAGTCGCGGTCGACAAGCATCCCGATCTCGCCGAAGCCGTGGCGGCTGACCTCGACGTGCAGCATGCCGACGATCCGGCCGCCGCCGACCGCGACGACAGACTCCGCCGCGCTGCGCGTGAAGAGCGCGGCGCGGTCCGCTATGTCGACCGGCGGCTCGGTCGCGATCCCGGTGCGCTCTGCCGCAACCGCCGCCATCAGCTCTGCCATCGCCCGCGCGTCCCCCGCCTGCGCCGGCCTCACCGTGAACTCCGCCATCGGGCCATGCTCGCATCCCGCGTCCGCGGCGAGGCAGGCCTGGCGGGCCGTTCCTGGTGGCCCGGCGGCGCCCGGCCCCGGAACCGCCTGCCTCCGCCCGGCTGGTCAGGTCCGGTCCGGCGGAACCCCGTTGCGCTGCCAGTTCCAGACCGGGGCCAGGCCGGGCTCGGAGCCGAGGACGGCGACGAGCAAGCGGAGCTGCTCCTTCGGCAGCGGCAGCAGTTCCGCGTGCCGCGGCTTGACGAAATGACGCTTGGGCAGCGACCCGGGTGGCTGGACCTGCTCGGCCGAGAACGCCTTGAGCAAATCGGTGGCGGTACGGATGCCGACCCGCCGGAGCTTGACCCGCGCCTGCGGACCCGGCTCGGCAACCAGCTCAGCGGCCGGGCATGGCTGCGGTTGGCGCGCGCCGGCCAGCCCGCCGCGGTCGGCGTGTTCCAGGTGGATCAGCAGGAACGCCTGATCGATCCAGTCCACCAGGCGCCCGGCCGGGACCCGGGTGTGCAAGATGACGTCCACCAGGTTCATGGTGGTGAGGTTCTGCATGTCTTCGACGCCTTCTTCGATCAGCCGCGCCTCGTACCACAGGTTGAACCCGTCCAGCTGGTCCAGCGGATAGTCGGAGGTGACCGGCGGAACGACCAGGCACAGCGCCTTTGATGTCACCCGCTGCAGCGCCTGCAGGCCGACCAGCGGGAAGAACCCGATGAAGAACGCGACGGCCAGCTCAGCGTGATAAGCGAGCAGCGAGGTAGCGCCGGTCACCTGATGCAGCACCGCGACGATCAGCAGCACCAGCATGATCCGGAGCACGGCGCTGGCGTAGGCGCTTGGCCGCAGGTCGCTCTGGAAGAACCGGCGGATCAGCATGCTGGTCACGAACGCATACGAGCCGATGAACCCGTATTTCAGCACATCCCACGGGCCGGCCGGGGCGGCGACGAACCGGGTATCCCACAGCACCGCCGCCCAGCCCGCCGCGAGCACCGCGGTCGCCAGGAACACGGGAAACAGGGACTCGCTGCTGACCGCGTAGTCACCATCCGGCTCGCCATCCCGGCTGCCCCGTTTCCCGGCCTGCGCACGCCCGTCGCGGCGTCCGGAACCTGCCGCCCGTAGTAGGCCTCGAACTTCTGCCGGTAGATATTGTCGGCGTTCCGATAGCGCGGATCCTGATCCTTTTCCCACTGCGCGTGGAATTCCGACGTGAGCGGCGGCTCCGGCAGGTGCGCTGGCCTGTCCCAGCCGAGCCGGTGCAGATTAAGGACGTATTCAGCCCATAGCGCCTTGGCCCGCATGCCCAGGAACCGCACGTAAAGCCACCCTGGCAGGAACGCCAGGCACCACAGCGCGAACAGCTTCAGCGCCCCGGCGCCCCAGGTCTGCGAATCCGGCCAATGCTGCTGGGCCAGGAACCCAGCGGTGATGACGGTGACCGCTGCGGCCGCCGCGATCAGGAGATTCATCCACGTCGCGACCGCCTTACGGCGCAGCAACTCCCGCGCGTTGCGGCCCCGTAGGCGGTCCGCGGCCCATTCCAGCCGGGCGGCCCACGGCGCATGAAGATCAGCCTCTTGGCTGGCTCTCAGCCTGACCGGGCCTGGCGTCAGTGTCGTCATCCCGCACCCCGATCCCCCGGGCCGGGCTGGCTCTCCGGCCTCCTACCTACCTAGAGCGAGAATGCGCACGTCAGATACCTTGCTTTCGGTATTAACCCGGGCTGCCGAGGCCGCCCTGCCTAGCTGGCCCGGCGGTAGGCGCGGACGGCGAGCGGCGCGAACACGATGAAGATCCCGGCCAGCCACGCGATGCTCTTCAGCAAATTCGCCTCGATCGGGCCGCCCAGCGCCATCGCCCGCATGGTGTCGACGACGTAGGTGACCGGCTGGTTGCTGGCGAAGGCCTGCAGCCAGCCCGGCATGGTCTGGATCGGCACGAACGCCGAGCTGACGAACGTGAGCGGGAACAGCCAGATCAGCCCGAACGCCTGCACCGATTCTTCATCCCCGATGGCCAGCCCAGTGAAGGCGGCGATACAGCAGAACGCCAGCCCGAAAACGGTGGCCAGCACCACCATGGCCACAGCGAGCACAGCGCCGTTCTGGAACCGGAACCCGACCGCGTAGCCCACTCCGACGATGATCAGGATCGTCAGGAGCATCCGGGCCGTGTCGGCGACGAGCCGGCCGGCCAGCACCGCCGAGCGCGCCATCGGCATGGACCGCAGCCGGTCGATCACGCCCTTCTTCAGCTCCTGTGCCAGCGCGATGGCCGTGGCGAACGTGGCGAACGCCGCGGTCTGCGCGATGATCCCCGGCATCAGGAAGTTGACGTAGCTGCCGCCGGGCACCGGGATCGCGCCGCCGAAGACGAAGACGAACAGCAGCACGAACATCACCGGCTGGATCACGGTGAACACGATGTAGGCGGGCACTCGCAGCCAGACCAGCAGGTTGCGCCTGGCCATCGTGAGGGTGTCGCTGATCGCCCAGCGAGCCTGCACGACCAGGCCGGGCGTGTCTGCTTGCGCGGTGACGGCGGTCATGACGCCGCCCGCACGCTGTCGGTGCCGCCGGTGTTGCCGGCTCTCTTGCCGCCGCGGCGGCCACGGCGGCGTTCGGCTGGCCGGCCGTCCTCCTCGGCCGCGTGCCCGGTCAGGGCGAGGAACACGTCGTCGAGGGAGGGCCGCCGCAGCGCCAGGCCGCGGGTCTCGACGCCCGCGCTGTCCAGGCCGCGCACGCCCTCGATGAGCGCCTCGGATCCGCGGCCGCCGACGCCGACGCTGATCACGCCGGTCTCCTTGTCGACGTGCGGCTCGCTGTCGCCGATCTTCGTGATCGCGTTGACGGCGTCGCTGACCCGGGCCCGGTCGGGCACCGTGAACTCCAGCACGTCGCCGCCGACCCGGCCCTTCAGCTCCTCGGCCGTGCCGGCCGCGATGACCACGCCGTGGTCGATGACCACGATCTCGTCGGCAAGCTCGTCGGCCTCGTCCAGGTACTGAGTGGTGAGCAGCAGCGTCGTCCCGGCGGCGGCCAGCGACCTGATGATGTCCCATATGCCCAGCCTTGACCGCGGGTCCAGGCCCGTCGTGGGCTCGTCAAGGAACAAGACCTTGGGCCTGCCGACCAGGCTGGCGGCCAGGTCCAGGCGGCGCTGCATGCCGCCGGAGAAGCCCTTGGCCGGGCGATCGGCGGCATCGAGCAGGTCGAACTGCGCCAGCAGCTCCGCGGCGCGGCTGCGGGCGTCCGGCCGGCTCAGGTGGTAGAGCCGCCCGATCATCTCGAGGTTCTCCCGGCCGGTGAGCTCCTCCTGGATGGCCGCCGACTGCCCGGCCAGCCCGATCGAGCGGCGGACGGCTGCGGCCTCCCGCACGACATCGTGGCCGTCCACGATCGCCCGCCCGTTGTCCGGCTGGAGCAGGGTGGTCAGGATGCGCACCGCCGTGGTCTTACCAGCGCCGTTCGGGCCGAGTACGCCGAGCACCGTCCCGCGCGGCACCGACAGGTCGATCCCGCACAGCGCGTGCACTTCACCGAACGACTTCGTGAGGCCTTCCACGAGAATCACTGGGCCCGGGCTGGCCGGCTCCGGACTGATTGCTGACACTCCATCCTCCTGATCAGGTCGTCGGCCAGCCGGCACCAGACAGGAAGCCTGTCCGGCGCGCGGCGGACCGGGCAAGGGTCGCCGGCCCATGGCCGGGCCTGGGCTCTAGCAAACATGATCCTGCGCTCCTACCGCGAACCCATTACTCGCCGATGCAGACGTGTCCCGGCGCCGGAACTCACCGGCAGCCGGCCAGGCCGGCTGGCTACTCGCCGGTCTGGCCTCCGGCCAGCTCGCTGACGATGTCGAGATGGCCGATATGACGGGCGTACTCCTGGAGCAGGTGGAACAAGATGCGCTTCAGGGCCGGCGGATCGGCGCCGTCCCACCGCTCGCCCGGCTGGCCGACGTCGGCAAGGTCATGGGATTCGACAATGGCCCTGGTGCGCGCGGCCTGGGCGGTCAGCGCCGTTACCAGGTCGTCGAGCGACTCGCTGGCGGCGACGTGCCAGCGGCCGTCCCGGCTGTCGGCCCAGGGCTCCTCGACATCGCGGCCCTCGAAAGCCCACTCCAGCCAGCGCAGCTCGACGTAGGCGAGGTGGTTGAGCAGATCGGCCGGCGTCCAGCCGGACGGCAGCCTGCTGCGGCGCAGCTCGTCGCCTGGCAGCGCTCGCAGCTTGCTGACCAGCCGGGAGCGGAAGTAGTCGAGGTACCCGAGGAAGACCTCGGCGCGCGACGGCACCGCGGTGGTGGGCTCAGGGAACGGGACGCTCACAAGGCAAGCCTGCCGCACGGCCGGGCCGTCCGGCCGGCCGGCCCAGCGGCGGCTTCCGGGAACGGCCTTACCCGGGAACGGCCTTACCCGGGAACGGGGCCAGGGCCGAGGGTGAAGCCGGTGCCGACCACGTCGCGGGGGTCCAGCACGAACTGGTGCAGGCCGGTCATGGACGCGCTGCCGGTCACCTCGGTGAGCACGGCCCGGCGGCCGAGCTCGGTCGCCACGGCGGTGATACTGGCCTCGAACCTGGTGCCGACGATGCTCTCGTGCACCAGGGCCTGGCCGTCGGCGAGGCCGTGCCCGGCCAGCAGCGCCAGCCGCGCGGAGGTCCCGCTCCCGCACGGGGACCGGTCGATCTGACCGTCCCCGAACACGGTCACGTTCCGCTGCACCAGGCGGCCTCCTTCGCCGGGCAGGTCCTCGTGCAGGATGACGCCGTAGATCCCGCTCAGCCGGCCGTCGGCGGGGTGCCTGGCCGCGCCCGCTGCATCGAGCCGGGCCTGGATGAGCCGGCCGGCGGCGACCAGCTGCGGCAGGCAATCCGGCGTGACGCGCAGGCCCAGCGCGCTGGCCGGCGCCGACGCGTAGAAGGCGCCGCCGAACGCGATGTCGACGCTCACCTCGCCGGCGGCGCTCGGCAGCCGGATGCCGCGCTCGTGCACCCACGATGGCACGTTGCGGAAGCTGACGGCGCTGACCCGCCCGCCGGCGTCCCGCCGGAGCCGGACGCCGGTCCGCCCGGACGGCACGTCGATGCTGAACGCGCCCGTGTCGGCCGTCACCAGCCCGGCGTCGGCCGCCCAGGTGGCCAGGGCTATCGTGCCGTGGCCGCAGGCGGTGGAGAAGCCGGACTGGTGGAAGAAGACCGCGCCGAGCTCCGCGCCCTGGTCGTCGGGCGGGGTGACGAAGCATCCGTACATCCCGCCGTGGCCGCGCGGCTCCTGGACCAGCAGCCTGCGCACGTGGTCGAGGTGAGCCGCGGCGTGCTCGCGCCGCTCAGCGACGCACGAGCCGGGCAGGCTGGGAACGCCGCCGGTCACGATGCGGAACGGCTCGCCCGCGGTGTGATAGTCGACGGTGCTGACGAGGGCGGGGCGCTGGGGCTGGCGCACTGATGCTGGCCTCCTCGGTGCGGCGCCGCGGCCGGCGGCGCGGGCTGGCGGCGGGCGGGACGGTCCTCAGACCACCGCGGCGCTGTCATCGCCCGGCCCGCCGGGTATCGCGCCGGTCTCCCTGGCGCGCCGGACTACGAGCTCGCCCACCGCCCAGTCCTGGGCGGCAATGCCGACGGACTTGAAGATGGTCAGCCCGTCCGGCGGCCGGCTGGCCGGGGCCGCGGCACCGCTGGTCAGCAGCTGGCCGATCTCGACGATGTCCTCGTGGTGCAGGTACCCGCCGTCGAGCGCCTGGACCAGGTCGCCGGCCTCCGCGAGCGCCGCCGCCAGCTGGTCGACCACTACCGCATCCGCGCGGCGGAATGCCTCCGGCGGCACCTCACACATATCGAGCCGGAACGAGCCAACGGCGTTGACGTGCACCGCGGGCTTCAGGTCGGCGGCGTCGAACAACGGCGCCACCGACCTGGTGGCCGTGCAGATCACGTCGGCCCCGCGGACGGCGCGGCTGGCCGACTCGGCCGGGGTGACGGCCACGCCCGGGTGACCGAGCCGCAGCCGCTCGCACAGTTCCTCGCTGCGCTGACGTCGCCTGCTGTGCACCCGGATCTCGCGGATCGGCCGGGCCGCGCAGACGCCGGCCACCTGGTCAGCCGCCTGGTCGCCGGCCCCCAGCATGGTCAGCACCTGGCTGGACGGCGGGTCGCGGCGAGGAAGCCGACCGTGTCGGCAGCATCGGCGTGGCCTGGGACGTTCGCGACAGCCTTTTCGCGCACAACAGGGCGATCGGCTGCCGCCTGGCTTGCCGCGGCCCCGGGGCGCCGTCATCCCGCCTCAGCCCTCGGGGTCGATGCCATGGAAGGCGGGCACCCGGACGGTCCGGTGGGCGCGGGTACCGCCGATGATCACCTTACGGAGCGAGACGTCGTTGCCGGTATCCGACTCGTGCAGGACGTTGCCCGGGTTGGCGGTCACCTCGATGTAGTAGGTCCCGTTCGGCAGGTGCGTGATGTTGAATGCCTGCCCGGCGACGAACTGGAAGTACGTGTCCCCCCAGCCGACCGGGAGCATTTCCTGCACCCACAGAGCCGTGGGCGAGCCGCAGGCGCCGCCGAAGCCGGTGAAAGACGGCTGCCAGACGGCATGCGGCGGCACCAGATCCATCGGATCCGTGGGAGCGATGCAGAATCCCTGCTTATGGCTGCGCACGGCGATCGTCTTGGATGCGTCGAGCAGGCGGTACCGGGCGAACTGCTGGAAATGCCAGTGGTTGTGGCCATTGCGGGTGTCGAATCCCATCGTCCCGGCGCGGACGCGGCCGATGACGTGGCCATTCCGCCAGAAGTACTGGTACGCCTTCATGACCGGTGAGCCGTTGGAACGGAATCCCTCCACGTCCAGCGGCGAGTTGCCGCCGATCCAGACCGTGGCACCGAAGTTCAGCTCATCCCTTTCGTGGTGGCTCTTTGTCGCCCGCAGGCGGCTGGCGCCGATCCCCCATGAGGGGGCGGGCACCAGGTCCGGCAGCGCGTCCTGCGGCGGGTTCTGCAGGTTCGCGGCCTTCGGCAGACGTGGCAGCATTCCGCTCGCGCCGCCTCGCCGGGGCGGCGCCACGCAGCACCCGGTCCCCTTCACCACGATGGCGGTGACGTGCGCGGTGGCGTCGGCGGCGGAAATGTTCAGCAGGCGCCGGTACTTGCTGGTGATCCTCACGGTGACCTCGTAGGTGCCGAGGCGGAGCCGGTAGGCCCGGCCGCTGAACTCAGCCGGGTCAGCTCCCCATCCCCGCTGGACACCCCACACCATGGACTTCTGGAACGGATTGAAGCCGCAGCCGCTTTGCGGGAATGGCGAGGTGGCCGGGCTGCCGGGAGTTGCCCGCTGCGGGTCGAAGACATCCGGGCAGAACGTGGCCCGCTGCGACGCCTTCACCGTGCCGTTGGAATTCTTCACCGTGATGTGCACGAAATTCCTTAATCCGTTCAGCCCGTCCAGGACGCTGGCCGGGAACGGCCTGACCTCGGTACCGCCGCCGGGCAGGTGGATGACCTGCGCGATCGTGATCGGCTTGGCGTAGCTCGCCCGCTGCACGTTGAACTGCAGCGGGGAGCCCAGCGACTCCACGTAGACGCCGGGATCGAGGAAGACCCGGTGCCCGAATCGCTCCAAGGTAATGGTGTTCTGCGCGGCGATCAGGCGCACGGACGGCCCGGGTGCCCCAGCCTGGGCCATTGTTGCCCCGAACGGCGCGGTTGCTGCCACCGTGCACCCGGCAACGGCGATGGCCGCGTACCGCAGCCTCCATCGTGATCTCTTCATGGCCCTGTTCTCCTCGGCTGTCGGTTCGCTTCGCTGCACGCGATTGCCCAACCAACAGACGCCGGAGCAGAGGCTGGCGTTGCATCCCAGAACGGCAGATATTTGTTTACAGAGGTAACGATTCAGCTTCAGCGTTTCCGCAGGGACGTGAGCCTGGGCAGGCCAGGCCTGGCTGGCGGTCAGCGGGGCTGGGCATGACCGGCCAGCCGGGCTGGCGCTGCGTGACACATCTGCTCAGTGGCAGAGCCCGGCTGGAGCCGATGTGCCGCAGTGGTTCCTGGCGAAGTGCAGGCCGGACCCGGTGCCGTCCCAGCGGATATCGGCCGGCCGGTTGCGGTAGGCGGTGTTGTTCACGATCGAGTCATGCTGCGGGTTGCTGCCATGGGTGATCTGGCGGGCGCTCAGGATGACGATCCCGCCTGAGTTGAGCTCCCGGCCAGTGTTCCCGGCCACGCTATTGGCGGCGACCCTGGTCTCCGTCGCGCCGAGCAACAGGATCCCGCCGCCTTTCAGGCGTGGCGACTCGGCAGTCTTGGGACAGAACTTGCTGTTGCCGAAGACACCATTCCGCTTGATCACGGCATTGCCTGCTCCGCCCCGCTGCCCGTCGTCGAGAATCAGGATGCCCTGGCAGTTCTTGGTCACCCGGTTGCCGATGACCCGGACCCCGCGGGCGTGCCGGATGAACACGCCAAGCTGGTTGCCGCTGGCCCGGTTGTCCCGCACCACGGCCGCTGCGTCCGGCGAATCGCCGACGTAGAAGCCGGCTTCGTGGTTGCCGACCGCGATGTCGTCAGCGAACAGCGTCCTGGTGGACTCGAAGCGGGAGATCCCGTAGTCGCCGTCGCGGATCGCGGCCACGTTCGTCACCGTCAGCCCGTAGGTGCCGTACCCGAATACGCCGCTGCCGGGGAAATGGGCCACCCGCAGGTCGGTGACCGTATCGCCGTACACTCGCTTGCGCACTGCCCCGTTCTTGAGGTTCAGCTTCTTCGCCAGGACGCACACGCCGCTGCCGCCGAACACGCGGTTGCAGATAGTGCGCGGCAGCCTTGCCGGGGGCTCAAGCACCGTGCCGCTGCGGGAATCGCCGGAGCCGCGGAGCGTAATTCTGTCCGTGCGAATCTGCACGCTCTGGTGGAAAACGCCTGCCTTGAGCAGAATGGTGTCTCCCGGATGGGCATGGTCGACAGCCGCCTGGATCGAATGTCCCGGGCTCACCACGATAACGTGTGACTGGATAACGCTGGCGCTGGCAGCGACGGCGTATGCAGCGGTAAACGCGAAGCCAATTCCGGCAGCGCTGGCCGCAGCGATAAATCTGCGCATATGACCCCCCAAGTTAATGCGCTGGCATATGCGGCCGGCCCCCGGCCGCGTGGCACGCAACATAGCAGGTTCCCCGCGCCGGGCAGCCGCTTATGCACGACACGCTGTAACCGCTGCGCTATCCGGAGGCCGGCCGTGGTCCGGCCGTGACGTCGGCCGCCCGTGACCTCCGCCTGCACCGCGGCCGGGATCACGGCCGGCCTGCCGCATGGCAGGCTTGGGGCATGGCGCGACTTGACGGCAAGGCAGCGCTGGTGACCGGTGGCTCGCGGGGCATCGGCCGTGCTATCGCGGAGCGACTGGCCGCGGAGGGGGCGCAGGTGGTGCTGAGCTACGCGGCCCATAAAGATGCCGCCGACGACGCAGTGGCGGCTATCGCCGCCGCCGGCGGCCGGGGGCATGCCGTGCCAGCCGATCTGCGCGAACCCGATGCCGCCCGCCTGCTCTTCGAGCGGGCTGAGGCGATCGCCGGCCCGCTGGACATCCTCATCAACAATGCCGCCATCGGGACCACCGGACTGATCGCGGAGACCAGCGACGAGGACTTCGACGCAACGATGATGGCCAACGTCCGGAGCCCGTTCGTGCTCATCCGCGAGGCCGCCAGGCGGCTCAGGGATGGCGGCCGCATCGTGAACATCTCGACGGTGAATACCGTGCTGAACGGCCCCGGCATGGCGGCCTACGCCGCCAGCAAGGCCGCACTCGAACTGCTCAGCCGCGTTGCCGCCTACGAGCTCGGCGAACGCAACATCACCGTCAACTCGGTCTCCCCCGGCGCCACCGACACTGAGATGTTCAGGACCGCTAATCCAGCCAGCGAAGTGCGGGAGAGGATCGCCGCCCTGACGGCGCTGAAGCGGCTGGGGCAGCCCGCCGACGTCGCTGATGTCGTGGCGCTTCTGGTGAGCGAGGATGCGCGGTGGCTGACCGGTCAGAACATCCGGGCCTCCGGCGGCCTCGCCTAGCCGTCACGCAGCGGCACGCTCCAGCATCACGGGCCCCGCCGCACGGGCAAGCCCCGGCAACCGGCAGGGCCCCTGCATGACGACAAGGCCCCCGCATGTATGAGATGCAGGGGCCCTGCCCGGCCAGTCGCCACCGGTCTGCCGGTTGCCCGGCCACCTTGCGGTTATCCGACCTGCCACTGGTAGCGGCACCCGCCGGAAGCTCCGGTTTCCCGGCTCTTCCCGCGCCTCCGGGGTTGCCCCCGGACCGATCCCGTCTCCAGCAGTGACGTATTTCTACTGCCCCGGCAGCGGGCTGCGCAAGGGCCATCGGGCAGCAATCTCAAGATTCTTTAGTCGTCCACAAGCTATCCACAGGAACTGCCGCGTTGTCCTCCGGAGCAGGCACTTTTTCACCGCGCTGTCCACAACTTTGCCCACAGGATGCCGCCCGGACACGGCAGTGCCGCCTCGCCGCAGGACGCCGTTCAACGGGCCAGCCACTGCGCGCCTCGCGGGCCGACCTCGGGCGGCCCAATGCGGACAGCTATTGCCAGTACCCAACGACGTTGTGCAGAAAGGAAATGTATAGCATCGTCAACGAGAAAGCGGCCCACGCACGGGAAGCCGGATCTGAGAAGGCGATTCATGCACCGGTTGGGCGGGGCGACGGCACCGGGCGCGGGCATGCGCGAAAGCAGGAGGCGCTAGTGGCTGGCGAGCCGAGCTGGATACCACCGGGAGTCGACACGCAGCGGGCGAACGTCGCCCGGGTCTACGACTACTGGCTGGGCGGCAGCCACAATTTCCTGGCCGACCAGGACCTCGGCCGGGCGATCGCGGCGGTCGAGCCCAACGTCCGGGCGATCGCGCGTGCCAACCGCGCGTTTGTCGGCCGGGCGGTCCGGTACCTTGCCGCGGCCGGAGTCCGTCAGTTTGTCGACATCGGGTCCGGCATTCCCACCCAGGGAAACGTGCATGAAGTAGCCCAGCAGGCCGTTGCTGGCGCCCGGGTGACCTACGTCGACACTGACCCGGTCGCGATCGCGCACAGCAAGGCGATCCTGGCCGGGAATGAGAATGCCACGATCATCGATGCCGACCTGCGCGACCCGGAGAAGATCCTCGGCCATCCCGCCGCCCAGCGGCTCATCGACTTCGGCCAGCCCGTCGGCTTGCTGATCGTGGCCATCCTGCATTTCATCAGTGCTGCCGAGGATCCCTGGCGCCTCGTGGCCACGCTGCGCGATGCGATCGCGCCCGGCAGCTATCTGGTGCTGAGCCATGCCACCAACGAGAGCAAGCCAACGGTCGCGCAGGCCGCCGAGAAGGTCTATAACAGCAGCGTCGCGACCCACGTCCAGCTCCGCTCGCGGGCGGAGATCCGGCGTTTCTTCGATGGGTTCGATCTCATCGACCCGGGGCTGGTCTACATCCCGCTGTGGCGGCCCGACTCGTCCGCCGACGTGCCCAGCGACCCCACGCAATTCTGGGGCCTGGTAGGAGCCGGCCGGAAGGCCTGAAGCGACCCGCTCCGGCACGGGGCCGGCGGCATGTCGCCGGAAGCTCCCTGGTTTCCCCGATGGCAGCCCGCCAGCCTCGGGCGGACAGCCCGGCGAGCCTGCGGGCGGCCGGTAACTGGAGCGACGGGCGGTCAGCGCGCGCGTAGGCTGATCGCCGGCCGAGGCAAGGAAACCGATGCTGCTCACCATCACCAGCACGTCGCCGCCCGCGACGGACCTTGGGTTCCTGCTGCACAAGAACCCGGCGGCCACGCGCTCGGTCGAGCTTGCCTTCGGCGTGGCGCACGCCTTCTACCCGGCGGCGGAGCCGGAGTGCTGCACCATCGCGCTGCTGGTTGAGGTGGACCCGGTCGCACTGGTACGCCGCAGCCGGGGCGGGCCATTTCCGCTCGCTGCGTATGTGAACGACCGGCCGTATGTGGCTTCCTCGCTGCTGAGCGTTGCCCTTCGCAAGGTGTTCGGATCCGCGCTGCGCGGCCAGTGCAAGGAACGTCCTGAGCTGGCGGAGGAGAAGCTGGATTTGTCGGCCCGGCTTCCTGTGCTGCCGTGCCGTGGCGGGGAAGATCTTCTGCGGCGGCTGTTCGAGCCGCTCGGCTACCAGGTAAGCGCGCAGGCCATCCCGCTCGACGAGCGTCGTCCGCAATGGGGCGACAGTCCGTATTTCGACGTGCGGCTCGCCATGCGCTGCCGTGTCCGTGATCTCCTCGGCCACCTCTATGTCCTGTTGCCGGTACTGGACGACGACAAGCACTACTGGGTGACCAGCGACGAAATCGACAAGCTCGTCGATGGCGCCGGCGTATGGCTGGCCGCGCACCCTGAGCGCGACGTGATCGTCCGTCGCTACCTGCGGCACCAGCGGGGACTGGCCGCAGAAGCGATAGCACGGCTGCTCGATGAGGACTCGGGCGCCCAGGCCGAGGCGGCATCTCAGGCTGACGCGGCATCTCAGGCCGAGGCAGCATCTCAGATCGAGGCGGCATCTCAGGCCGAGGCGGCATCTCAGATCGATGCGGCATCTCAGGCCGAGGCGGCATCTCAGATCGATGCGGCATCTCGGGCCGAGGCGGCAACTCAGATCGATGCGGCATCTCGGGCCGAGGCGGCAACTCAGATCGATGCGGCAACTCGGGCCGAGGCGGCAACTCAGATCGATGCGGCATCTCGGGCCGAGGCGGCAACTCAGATCGAGGCCAAGGCCAAAGAGCACGTCAGGCTGCGGGACCTGCGGCTGACCGCCGTCATCGGGGCGCTGAAGGCATCAGGTGCGCGGCGGGTGCTGGATCTCGGCTGCGGGGATGGTCGCCTGCTGTCCGGCCTGCTGAAGGACGGCCAGTTCGAGGAGATTGTCGGGGTGGACGCCTCGGCCGCGATTCTGGAACGTGCGGCACGGCGGCTGTCTCTGGCTGAGATGGCCCCCCGGCAGCGGCAGCGTATTCGGCTCTTGCAGGGCGCGCTCACCTACGGCGACCGCCGCCTGGCCGGTTACGACGCGGCGGTCCTGATGGAGGTGATCGAGCATGTCGACGAAGACCGGCTCGGCGCGCTCGAGCACGCAGTGTTCGGCCAGGCCGCCCCGGCCACCGTGATCGTGACCACGCCCAATGCCGAGTACAACGTCCGCTATCCCGGCCTGGCGCCGGGCGCCCTACGGCATCCGGACCACCGGTTCGAGTGGAGCAGGGCCGAGTTCCGTGCCTGGGCCGGTGCGGTGGCGCAGCGGCACGGTTACACTGCTGCCTTCGCGCCGGTCGGGCCAGAAGACCCGCAGGCCGGCCCGCCGACGCAGCTGGCGCTGCTGGCACGGCGCCGATGACGACGATCAGAATCCCGGAGCTGTCCCTGGTCGTCCTTGTCGGCGTCACCGGGTCCGGCAAGTCGACCTTTGCCGCCCGGCATTTCCGGCCGACCGAGGTGCTGTCCTCGGACGTGTTCCGCGGCCTGGTAGGCGATGACGAGAACGACCAGTCGGTGACCGCCGAGGCCTTCGAGGCGCTGCACGTGGTCGCCGCCAAGCGGCTGGCCATCGGGCGGCTGACCGTGATCGATGCCACCAACGTGCAGCCGGAAGCCAGGCGCCCGCTGGTCGCGCTCGCCCGCGAGCAGCACGTGCTGCCGGTGGCGATCGTGCTCGACATCGGCGAGAAGACCTGCATCGAGCGGAACGCGTCCCGTTCCGACCGCACCTTCGGAGCCGCGGTGATCGCGCGGCAGCATGCGTCGCTCGCGCGCTCGGTCCGGCGGCTGGAGCGGGAGGGCTTCCGCCGCGTGTTCGTGCTGCGCGGCGAGGCCGAGGTGGACGCGGTGCAGATCGTGCGCGAGCCCGCCTGGACCGACCGGTCTGCGGCACACGGCCCGTTCGACATCGTCGGCGACGTGCATGGCTGCCACGCGGAACTGGCCGACCTGCTGGACGCCCTCGGCTACCAGCCAGCCGCGGATGGCGCGCGTCGGCACCCGGCCGGCCGGACCGCGGTGTTTCTCGGCGACCTGGTCGACCGCGGCCCGGACACCCCCGGCGTGCTCCGCACGGTGATGGCGATGGTCGCGGCGGGCACTGCCATCTGCGTGCCGGGCAACCACGAGAACAAGTTGCTCCGGGCGCTGCGCGGCCGCGACGTCAAGGTCAGCCACGGCCTGGCCGAGTCGCTTGCCCAGCTTGCGGCCGAGCCGACCGAGTTCCGCGACCAGGTGATCACCTTCCTGGACAGCCTGATCAGCCACTATGTGCTCGATGGCGGCCGGCTGGTGGTCGCGCATGCGGGCCTGCCAGCAGAGATGCACGGGCGTGCTTCGGCGGCGGTCCGGGCCTTCGCCCTGTACGGCGAGACCACCGGGGAGACCGACGAATTCGGGCTGCCAGTGCGATACCCGTGGGCGCAGGATTACCGCGGCAAGGCCGTCGTGGTGTACGGCCACACCCCGGTACCCGAGGCCGCCTGGGTCAACAACACCATCTGCATCGACACCGGCTGCGTGTTCGGCGGCAAGCTGACCGCGCTGCGTTATCCGGAACGGGAACTGGCGTCCGTCAGTGCCCGCCGGGCGTACTACCAGCCGGCCCGTCCGCTGGTACGGGACGCCGACGCCGCGCCCAGCCAGGCAGGCCCAGATGGCCTGCTGGACGTGTCCGACGTGCTCGGCCGGAGAGGCATCGAGACCCGGCTGCGCGGCCGGGTGTCCATCCCGGAGCAGAACGCGGCCGCGGCGCTTGAGGTCATGAGCCGGTTCGCGGTTGCCCCGCAGTGGCTGATCTACCTGCCCCCCACCATGGCGCCCGTGCCGGCCAGTGACGGGCCCGGCCTGCTTGAGCACCCGGCGGACGCGCTGGCCACATACCGCCGCGACGGACTGCAGCGGGTGGTCTGCGAGGAGAAGCACATGGGCTCCCGGGCGGTCGCGGTGGTCTGCGGGACGCCGGAGGCCGCGCGTGAGTGGTTCGGCACCGCCGCGACCGGCATCGTCTATACGCGCACCGGCCGCCGGTTCTTCGCCGATGCCGGGATGCAGGAAGCGCTGCTTAGCAGGCTCCGCGAGGCGATCGCGTCAGCCGGGCTGTGGGACGAACTCGGTGAGTGGGCCGCGCTCGACTGCGAGATACTGCCGTGGTCGCTCAAGGCGGAAGAACTGATAAAGAGCCATTACGCAGCCGTAGGAGCTGCTGCCGTAGCCACACTGGGCGCCTCGGTGGAAGCCCTGGACGCCGCCCTGGCGAGGGGCATAGACGTGACCGGGCTCCGCGGTCGCACCGGGCAACGGCAGCGGGCGGCTAATGCCTTCGTCAGCGCCTACCGGCCGTACTCCTGGCCGGTGTCGTCCATCGACGACGTCAGGCTCGCCCCCTTTCAGCTGCTCGCGGGCTCCACGGGCACCTGTTTTGGCCGGGACCACGAGTGGCACATGAAGGCCGCCGAACGCCTTGCCGCCGCGGACCCGCTCATCAAGGTCACCCGTTATCTCGTGGCCGATCTCGCCGACCCCGGCGCCGATGAGGCGGTGACGGAGTGGTGGCAGGAACTCACCGGCGCTGGCGGCGAGGGCATGGTGGTCAAGCCGGCCGAGCCGATCAGCCGAGGAAGGCGTGGCATCACCCAGCCGGGGATCAAGTGCCGGGGGCCGGAGTACCTGCGGATCATCTACGGGCCCGAATACACCCTGCCCGCCAATGTCGCCCGGCTGCGGGACCGCAGCCTTGGCCGGAAGAGGTCGCTGGCAGCTGCCGAGTTCGCGCTGGGAGTCGAGGCGCTCGACCGGTTCGTCCGCCGGGAGCCGGCGTATCGCGTGCACGAGTGCGTGTTCGGCGTGCTCGCGCTGGAGAGCGAGCCGGTCGATCCGCGGCTGTAAGCCGGTCCGCCTACGGCTGTCAGCGGGGTCCCTCCGC
>WNFZ01000393.1_pt1 | contig 55418 bp, 58 predicted proteins | sample 5400081 | NCBI WGS metagenome assembly WNFZ01 (sample SAMN13153365, study PRJNA577476) | soil metagenome | isolation source: 80 cm soil or saprolite under grassland replicate 1 | place: USA:California | collected 2016-06-15
ACTTCGTTACCGCCCTCCTGGCGGAATCGATCCTCGAGAGAGAGCCAGGCGCCAAGATCATCTACGACGTTCGCGCGAGCTGGGCTGTCCGCGACACGATCGAGCGGGCCGGTGGTATTCCGCTCATGAACCGCGTCGGGCACGCCTTCATCAAGCTCCGCATGCGCGACGAAGGGGCCGTGTTCGCCGGAGAAGTCTCCGGCCACTACTACTTCCGGGACTTCAATCAGGCCGACTCAGGAACGATCCCGGCGCTCCTCATGCTCGAGCTACTCTCGAAGCGCGACAAGCGGCTCTCCGAGCTCCTGAGGCCGTATCGGGAGCGCTACTTCCTCACCGGAGAGCTGAACATGCCGGTGGAGGATGTCGCGCTGAAGCTCCAGGAGCTGAAAGAGCATTTCGCCGGGCAGGGCGAGATCTCGCACCTGGACGGCATCTCGGTCACGGCCGAGAACTGGCACATGAACGTGCGGCCGTCGAACACGGAACCCCTTCTCCGCCTCAACCTCGAGGCCCTCGATCCCGACCTGATGAAGCAGAAACGAGACGAGGTCCTAGCCGTGATCAACGGCCAGGACCCCGCCTCATAGCCGGTCTAGCCCACTCGCCTGACGAAGATGTCGGAGCCAATGCGGCCGTCCGCCTGCGGCAGCAGGGTCGCACCGAAGAAGGGGAAGAACTTCGTCCCGCTCACGCCGAGCCCCTGGTAGTCGCCGAGGAAAAACCCGCCCGCGAAGGCCGCTGCAGTGTGATCGAAATCGGGCGCGACGCGCGTGCTCGTTCCGAAGCTTCGCCCGCCGTCCGTCGAGAAGGTGATCCATTCGGTGGTGATCAGCGAAGCGTCTCTCGCGCTCGCGTCGTTGCGGAGGTCGTAGTACACGACCCCCACGCGCCCGTTGGCGTCCACCTTCACGGTCGGCAAGAACGCGCCCTGGGCACCCGCAGGCGTGTCGTTCACCTTGATAGGAGCGCTCCAGGTCCGTCCCTGGTCGAGCGACGACGTGAGGAGAATGTCGTCGCGCTTCCCGCCTGAGAACCGGGAGTCCTGCCAGACGGCATAGAGCTTGCCGTTGCGACGGTCGACCGAGGCGTTGGGCACTCCGTCGCCACTGCGGATGTTCGGAATCCCGACGGGCTTCTGGTCGAACGGGAACGCCACCGCAGACCACGAGACACCGCCGTTCGCCGACCGCGTAACGAAGAACTTGCCGCCGTTCTTGTTGAACGACTGGTTCTGGTAGTAGGTGCCCACGAGGACGACCGTGCCGTCGGGCTCGACCACGGGCAGGTTCGTCAACGTCTGCTCGTTGTTTCCGGTCGGCACTGCGGTGACCGTCGTGTAGTGCAGGCCGTCTCGGGCATAGGCGACGAGCCCGTCCCCGGTGTAGGCGTACCCCGGCCCCTTGCTCGCCAGGCGGTCCCAGCCCACGTACACGCTCCCGTAGAACGGGCTCGCGGGGAAGTCGTCGACCGCCAGCGAGTTGCGATCGTTGAAGAACGCGAAGTCGTTCTCCGTCTTGAGTGTGATCGGAGCGCCCCACGTCTGGCCGCCGTCCGTCGAGACGTGAACGAAGATTCCGCTGGCGGGACTCGTGTCGTCGAAACCGAGGCTGGTCGCGTAGACGCGATTGTCGGGTCCGAACTCCACCCAGGGGTCGGTCACCCGCTCGTAGACGCCGCCGTAATGGCGCGACAGCCCCTGGAGCGGAATGTTCGTCCACGTCTGACCGCGGTCATTGGAATAGGCGAAGGTCAGATTCCGGGCGCCGCCTGTCGACCAGCGGTCTTCCTGGAACATGCCCACGAGATTCATCGGATCGGCCGGATTGACGTCCACCCAGGGCTCCGTCTCGGAGTTGATGAACACGCGGCCGCTCTGGTTCAGCTCCCACGGCGCGAGCGTGTCGGGCAGCCCGGTGTCGTCGGACACGCGGAAGAGCGCGCCGAGAGAGATGGCCGCTGTCCTGGGGCCCACCCTGGTCCCGTCAGTCCCCGAGACGCCCGCGGAGAAAATGGCGCCCCCGTAGTCGCGACCGCCGGGATTGCGTCCTGCGGCTCCCTGGGCCAGTGTCGCGACACAGGCCGTCGCGAAAATGAAAACTACGAGCAGTCGGTGCACGGCTCCTCCGCTCTTCCCCTGTTCGGTTCTGACCGAGCCTGCCGGCAAAAGTTAGGGGCGGGGCCGAAGCCCCGCCCCCGGCTGGGTTGCTATCTGCGCAGGTAGTCGATCGCGCGACCCATGAGCTCCTCGCGCCTATCGGCGGCGGTGACGCCCTCCAACCCGAAGCCCCAGAGCAGAGAGTCCGGGCCGGCAATGGCGGCTCCCTCCGGGAAGCCGCCGGCCGTCGTGATCGTCCACGTGTTGGCGTTGGTAGCACTTCCGGCGGGCGCGGCCGGCATCTCCCATCCGTCGTTACCACTCTCGAACGAGGTCGTGCCTTCGCCCGTCGAAACGTCGATGTCGTCGACGAAAACGCCGAGACCCTGGGTGGCCCAGTCGCTTACGTACGTGATCGAAACCTCGACCTGGTGACCGAGGAAGCGACCGTCGGGACCCGCTAGATCGACCTGCCAGTTTTGCCAGTCACCCGAGTTCCCGTTGGCCGCCCACCACTCGCCGGTCGTGCCATGTGGCTCGCAGTCAGCACCGACGATCGTCTGGTAGTGGTCCATGAACGGGTGGATGGTGCGCCAGCCGCCGGGGCCGTTTTCTGGCTTACAGCTTTCACCGGTCGCCTGGCTCGTGTAGCCGTTTCCGCTCACGTCTTGGAGCGTCGTCCAGTCGTCCGGTGCGCCAGCACCGATGCTGTGCTCCTCGACGAAGACCATGTCCCAGTCCGTCTCGGTGTTGTAGGACACCCAGAAGGACATGTCCGCGCCTGACTCCGGCACGGTGACCGTGTGCGTCAGACGCTTGAAGGACTGGTCGGCGATCTGCGAGTAGACGTAGTGAGTGCCAGTGTGCGGGTCGAAGGGCCCGCCGGGCCGGTCGTACTTCGCCGCCACCCAGCTCTCGAATTGCGGGTACTCCTCGCTCGGCAGGATGCCGCTCGTCGCGATGAAGGAGTTCGCGGTGTTGTGGTTTTGCGCGCTGTCGTCGCCGTTGAACGACCAGGTCGCCACGCCGTCGAACGGCGTATCCGTTCCGAAGGCGTCGAAGATACTGCCGTCATCGGCCCGGCCGGCGTTCAGGTTCACGAGGTACGCGCCGAACCAATACTGGAGCACGTCGTTCATTCCGTCGCCGGTGCCGTTGAGCTGCAGGCACCGATATGCGACCGCCGCGTCGCCGCAGCGGCCGTTCGCCGCCGTCGGGTCGTACAGCTGAGCCTGGCTGTACTGGAGACCCGCATTCTTGCCCGCATACATGGCGCGACCGCCCTCGTTCATGAACTCGCGCAGCTCGAAAATCTCGTCCTGCGCGATCCGAGAGGCGTTCCCTCCGCCCCAACCGGGCTCGCGGGTGACGACGTCGTCGCCCTTGTAGACGATCACGGCCTTGTAGTGGCTGAGGACACCTAGCGCGTCGGCCGCCTTGCGCCCGCGCGCGTCCACGTCGTAGACGTCTGCGTCTACCCCGTTTGCCGCGAGCGCGTCCACGTAGTACGAGAGGTAGTGAGGGCCTGCACCTGTCTGCACCGGGGAAGCACCGGTGTAGTCCTCAGACGCGACGACGAGCGTGTCATTACCCGTGTCGCTAACCATCTCGTAGGTGAAGGAGTCGCTCGTCGCTCCGCCGCCCTCGAACCACACCTTCACGTGATCTCCCGGAGTCGTCCCGGCCACGAATCCACGCATGACGTGGTAGTAGGTGTTGCTCTCGGCAGCAAACTTGGAACCGCCGGGCCACTCCTCCGTCGGCGCGGTCTGTACTGCGCCGCCGTTGATCTGGAACTTGACCGACACGTCGCCGAGTGAACGCAACGCGTTGACCCGGACCTCTTGCGGGTCCCCATACGAGTAGTCGAATGTGAAGTTCGCCATCGGCAGACCGGCCTTGTACGTGTCGTCGCTCTTGATCAGGAGCGGGCGCGCCGTCGCGCCGAGGTGCGACACGGGATGAGCCGGGTCGACGGCCGACTTCGCAACGTCGAGGACGAACGGGAGCTGCTTCCTCCACTCCATTTGGACGAGGTTGGGGTCGTCCGGAAATACGAACCCGCACGTCGGGCAGCCGGGCTCGAGCTCCGGTGTCCACGCGATCGTCCCCGCGGTCGAGTTCGCGTAGTCGGTCATCTCGCCGTTGGTCACGTAGAGGACGTCAGACGAGAGTCCGGGGACGAAGCCCGGGATCGCCGGTTTGTCTCGGTTCCCCGACAGCGCGTAGAAGATCGGGTCGTCCGCCGTCGGCGTGCCGATCTGCCAGCCCTGCGGATAGAGAAGCCACGGCCCGTATGAGTGGTAGTTCACCTGGAACTTGAACGGAACCCGCTCGAACAGGCCCCTGATCGCCTGCGTCTCGGGCTCGGAACCGGCCGATGGACCGCGATACGTGTCGCTCGACTCGATCGACGACGACCCCTCGCGGTCGTAGTTCCAGTGGGCCGGATAGTTCCGGTTCGGGTCGACGCCGTCGCCGACCTGAGTGCCCGGCACGCCGTTCTGCTCGCGCGTGTTCTTCCGCCAGAGCCGCGTATCCGGGCTCTGGAACGTGAACTGGTACCCGTCCGGGTTCATGACGAGGACGAACCAAAGCTCGGTCGTGCTGAGCAGGTCGCGAATTTGCTGGTTGCCCGAGTTGTACTCACCGACGAACCAGCGCAGGTTCCGTCGGTCGACCTCGGGCGCGATCCACTCGCGGGCGTGCTGGGTGGCGCTGTAGAGAGCCGCCGGGCGTGCGGCGTCCGCTACCGTCTGCGCGTCCTTGGTCACCTTCAAAGCGATGATCTCGCGGTCCTGGTGAGTGTGGCCGATGACCTCGAGCTTCGTCAGGTCGGGATTGTCGGCGGCGATCTTGTAGAGCTCGTCGCGCAGACCGTTCTTGCTGTCGTAGTCGCGCCAAACGACGTAGCCTCCCCGGGCCTGAGCCGCCGCCATCTGGCGCACGGTTTGACCACTCTTGCTTCGGATCAGCGTGGCCTTGACGCCCTTTGCTGCCAGCGCTTTCGCCTGGTCAGCAGTCAAGACGAGATCGACTCCGACGCGCCCACCGACTGCCCGGGCAGCCGCGATGTCGATTCCCTTGGCACGGAGATCGCGGTAGACGTTCTGCGACACCGTGGCCCGATACATGTCGAGCGAAACTTTGTTCTTGCTCCCTGCGCCAGGCGCCGCCCCGCTCGTAACGAGCACAGCAGCGAGCGCGCAGGCCAGAATCGTCCAGCGCTTCATGAATACCCTCCCCAGTCGGGTTCCCGTTCAAAAAAGGCGCGGGAAGCGTCCCAAATCGTGGCGAAAAGTGCAACCCTTGGTCGGGGCTACGATGGCGCGGTGAATCTCGGCCGGCTGACCGACCGCAAGCCGCCCTTCAAGTTCTCCGCGCTGACCCGGGTGGGGTTCTCGGACACCGATGCGCAGGGCATCGTTTACTACGGGCGCTATCTCCCCTACTTCGACGACGCGCGCGTGGAATACCACCGCCACCTCGAGCTGCTGGCATTCGACCACGGTCCCTCCGAGTTCGTCATGCGCGCCTCGAACGTGCTCTACGAGGCGCCCGCCCGCTTCGACGACCTGCTGGAGGTGTTCGTACGGACGAAGCGGATCGGCCGCTCGAGCATGATGAACGAGTACGCCGCCTACCGAGTGGACGACGACGTCCTCATGTGCACGGCTGAGCAGACGATGGTGCTCGTCGAGCTGTCCGAGCGATGCCCCACGCCCATTCCCGAGGGCTACAAGCAGGTCATCTCCGCTTTCGAAGGAGCCGACCTCGAACTGGCGGTGCCGCGGTGAGCGACTACAGCGGGGCACTCGAGTCCGTCGACCGGATCCTCAACCGCGAAAGCGAGGCCGACGAGGTTCTGCGGAGGACGGTGGAAGTGCTCCATGACCGGTTCGAGCACTACTCCTGGGTCGGGATCTACCTCGTGGATGACGGCGACCTCGTGCTGGGGCCGTGGAAGGGGCCCGAGGCCACCGAGCACGTCCGGATTCCGATCGGCCAGGGCATCTGCGGCTCGGCAGCCGCGAGCGGCGTGACGGAGATCGTCGACGACGTCAACGCCGATGACCGCTATCTGGCCTGCTTTCCATCCACGCGGAGCGAAATCGTCGTGCCGATCGTCTACGAGGGCCGGGTCGTGGGGGAGATCGACATCGACTCGGATCGCCCTGCGGCTTTCGGGGCCGACGATCGGAAGTTCCTGGAGCGCGTCGCGCTCCTCATCTCCGCGCACAGCCTCGTCGGGTGGGACACGGGCGGCGTGGCGTGGCCGGATCTCTGAACCGCCTCGCCTTCATGGCGACTCTGCACTGCTTGTCTGGCTGCGCCATCGGCGAGGTGCTCGGCATGGTGATAGCCACCGCGCTCGGCTGGGGAGACGTGGCTTCGATCGCCCTCGCGGTCGCGCTCGCCTTCCCGTTTGGATACTCGTTCACCCTCTGGCCGCTCCTGCGTGCCCGTTTGCCCCTTCGGACCGTCCTCGCGACCGCCTTTGCGGCCGACACGATCTCGATCTCGATCATGGAGACGGTCGACAACGGCTTCGTGGTAATCGTCCCGGGAGCGCTCGCCGCGGGACTCGATGACCCGCTCTTCTGGTGGAGCCTGGCCCTCGGACTCGCGCTCGCCTTCGTGGCGGCTTTTCCCGCGAATCGGTGGCTAATTGCGCGCGGTCGAGGGCATGCAGTAGTGCACGCGCAACACGGTCACTAGGCCTACCGCGCCGTATCCCCTCATTAGGGGACTGGAGCGAGCCACCCAGTCCCTTGAAGGAGGGATTCCGTCCTTCGAACGAGTGAGTTCTCGGACTTGGAGGGCTAGGAGGGAGTCACGCGGAACGCAACGCTAACGCGTTCGTTTTACTCGCGATCTCGCGCCGTGAAGCCGCCGAACGAAACTACGCGGGCTTACGAAGGCGTGACTCGAAATGCATCAAATACCGCGTCCACGTTTCGCAGGGCGTTCAGGAGACCTCGCAGCGCCTTGATGTCTCCCACCTCGGCGACGTACCAGTTCTTCGCCATCTGGTCCTGGACGTGCCCGCCATACTCGACGATGTTCGCCCCGTGCTCGGCGAACGTCCGCGCGACGTCCTCGAGCAGACGCGGGCGGTCCCACGAAACGACAGCGATCTGGACGCGGAAGCTCTGCGAGGCGCCGCCGTCCCAGGCGACGTCCGTGAAGCGCTCGGGATTGCGCATGAGCGACTTCACGTTCGGGCAGTCCCGGCGATGGATCGTGATCCCCTTGCCGAGCGAGATGTAGCCCGCGATCTCGTCACCGGGCACGGGCGTGCAGCACTTGGCGAGCCGCACCAGGACGTCTTCCACCCCTGGGACGACGATCCCGAAGTTTCCTGACGCGACCGCCTCCCGCGCCTTCGGCTTGACTGGAACCGTCTCCTCGACGATCCCCTCCTCCGTCTTCAGGCGCTGGAGGAGCTTGTTCACGACCTGGGAGACCTGGAGCTTCCCCGACCCGAGCGCGAGGTAGAAGTCCTCCGCCTTCTTGAAGCCCATCTCGCGGATGACCTGGGCGAGGAGCTGCGAGCCGGCGAGCTTCTTGTACGGAAGGTTGTGCTGCTTCAGGTTCGTCTCGAGCGTCTCGCGCCCGCGCTGCTCCGTCTCCTCGCGGGACTCGCGCGTGAACCACTGTCGGATCTTGTTGCGCGCGCGCGAGGAGACCGCCAGCGAGAGCCAGTCCCGCGACGGCCCGCGACCAGCCTGCTTGGAGGTGAGGATCTCGACGAAATCGCCGGTCTGCAGGCGGTAGTGGAGCGGGACGATGCGGCCGTTGACCTTCGCGCCGACAGTGCGGTGGCCAACGTCCGTATGTACGGAGTACGCGAAGTCGATCGGCGTCGAGCCCGCCGGGAGGTTCTTCAGCTCGCCCTTCGGCGTATAGACGTAGACCTCGTCGGAGGCCAGCTCCGGGAAGGCGCGCTTGAGCTCGTGGGCATCGGGCTCCTCGCGCTGCCAGTCGGCCAGCTGCTGCATCCACGCGAGCTGCTCGGCCCCGTCCTTCTTTCCCCTGGAGCCCTTGTAGAGCCAGTGCGCGGCGATTCCGTACTCGGCCGTGTCGTGCATGTCGATGGTGCGCAGCTGGATCTCGAGCGGCTTGCCCTCGGGCCCGATCACCGTCGTGTGCAAGGAGCGGTACATGTTGAACTTGGGCATAGCGATGTAGTCCTTGAACCGCCCGGGCATCGGCTTCCAGATCGAGTGGATGACTCCGAGGGCGCCGTAGCAGTCGCGCTCGCCCTCCTTGCCGACGCGCTCGACGAGCACGCGCATCGCGGTCAGGTCGTAGATCTCGTTGAACTCCTTCCCGCGCTTGGCCATCTTCTCGTAGATGGAATAGAAGTGCTTCGCGCGCGACGAGATCTCGGCAGGGATCTCCACCTTGTCGAGCTCGCGCTTCAGGACCTTGCCGGCGTTCTGGACGAACTTCTCGCGGTCGGCGCGCCGCTGGTTGACCATCGACTCGATCTCGGAGTACTTCCGCGGGTGGAGAGTCTGGAAGGCGAGGTCTTCGAGCTCCCACTTGACCGTGTGGATGCCGAGGCGGTGCGCGAGGGGCGCGTACACCTCGAGCGTCTCCCGGGCCTTCTGCAGCTGCTTCTGCTTGCCCAGGTACTCGATCGTGCGCATATTGTGCAGCCGGTCGGCGAGCTTGATGAGGATGACGCGGTAGTCCTCCGCCATCGCCATGACCATCTTGCGGTAGTTCTCCGCCTGGGCCTGCTCGCGGCTCTGGAACTGAATCCGGGTCAGCTTCGTGACCCCCTCGACGAGGTTGGCCACTTCCTCGCCGAACTCCGCACGGACTTCCTCGATCGTGGCGTCCGTGTCCTCGACAACGTCGTGAGCCAGCGCGGCCGCGAGCGTCGCGTCGTCGCGCCCCAGCTCGGCGAGAATCCTGGCGACCCCGAGCGGGTGGAGGATGAAGTCCTCGCCGCTACGACGCTGCTGCCCTTCGTGGCGCTCGGACGCAAACACGAACGCGCGCTCGAGCAGCTCGCGATCGACGTCAGGGTTGTATTCGGCCACCTCAGCTAGGAGCTCTTCGAAGAGGTCGTGGTGCCGCTGGGCGGCTGGGGTCAGGACCTGGTCCGCCATAAACTCATCTTAGCTAGGGGCTCTTTCGGCACCCCTCGGCGGGGAGATTAGGCCGCGAGCGGAAGCGGCTCAAGCAAAGCGGCCAGAAAAGTCGGCGACTCAAAGAGCGATCGCCACGCGGCGCCTTCGGCGACGCCGAGCTCGGCGAAGATCGCGCGCGCCTCCTCGCTCCACGCGCCCGGACCTTGCGGGAACTCGGCTGCCAGCCGCGCGCGCAGCTCCGCGTATTGCTCCGCCGTGTCGAAAACCCGCTCGATTCTGATCTCGGGCGCTTCGCTCCCGTTCCAGCGGTTGATGGAGAGCTTGAAGACGACGTCGTAGAGGGTCGGCCTCCGGAGCCTATCTAGCTCGCCGCCGCGGCCGAACGCGATTCCTCCCGGCAACGCCCGGCCGTTCGCGCGCAGTCCGACGCGGAGGTGCTTTCCCTTCTCTCCCACAGCTGCCAGCTCGGCCACCTCGCAGCCCCCGACGAGCAGCCGCACCGCGGGATTCCCGAGTCCGAACGGAGCGAGGGCTCCAAGCTCCTCGCAGAGCCCGAGCGTCAGCTCGCGGCCGTCCACCGCCGCGTCCACGCGGGCGATCGGAACGAGATCTTCGTCTGCGAGCACCTCTCCGGCGTGGGCCGCAAAGGCGTCGGAGAAGGCCTCGAGGTTCTCCGGCTTCACCGACAGGCCCGCGGCCGCGCGGTGACCGCCCCACCGCCCGAGGTGGCTGGAGCAAGCTGCAAGCGCGCCGTGGAGGTCGAAGGCCGGAATCGAGCGACCCGACCCCGTCCACTCGTCCTCGCCGCCGGCGATGAGGACGACAGGACGGTGAAAGCGCTCGACGAGGCGGGACGCGACGATCCCGATGACCCCGCGATGCCAGTCCTCGCCGGCAACGACGTACCCCCGGCGGCGCCGTTTTGCCTCGGGCCATTCCTCCACCTGGGCGAGGGCCTCGTTAAGGATCCGCTCCTCGACTGCCTGGCGGTCGCGGTTGAGCCTCTCCAGCTCGGCTGCGAGGCGCTCAGCGTCCTTCGTGTCGTCGGTGAGAAGGAGCTCGAGGGCGTCTCTGGGATGGCCCAAACGCCCGGCTGCGTTGATCCGCGGAGCAAAGCGGAACGACACCGATCCCGCGTCCACCAGAGCCGGATCGACGCGCGCGGAGGCCATCAGCGCCCGCAGCCCGAGCTTCGGGGTCCGAGCGAGCCGTTTGAGGCCCGCGGCAACGAGCCCGCGGTTCTCGTCCACGAGCGGAACCACGTCGGCCACCGTCGCGAGCGCCACGAGATCGAGGTGTCGATCGAGCTTTTCGGCGCCGAGCGCCTGCGCCAGCTTGTAGACGACGGCGGTCCCGCAGAGCTCCGGAAATGGATAGTCGGAAGGCCGTGTCGCGACGACTGGGCAATCAGGGAGCTGCTCGCCCGGGCGGTGATGATCGGTGACCACGACCTCGAGCCCGGCCGCGCGCGCCTCGGCGATCTCGTCGACAGCCGTAATCCCGCAGTCGACGGTGAGCAGAAGCCCGCAGCCCTCGCGCGCGAAACGTGTCAGCGTCTCCCGAGACACCCCGTAGCCTTCCTCGAAGCGGCTCGGAAGATGCCAGCCGACGTCGGCGCCGAGCTCGCGGAGCACGAGCACGGCCAGCGCGGTCGCACAGATGCCATCGACGTCATAGTCGCCGTGCACGCAGATGCGCCGTCCCGCTGCGATCGTGGCCCGGATCGACTCGCACGCCATCTGCATGTCCCCGAGCAAGAAGGGGTCGTGCGCAGGGATCTCCGCGGCGAGAAACGCTCTCGCTGTCTCGGGGTCGCCGTATCCCCGCCTGACGAGAACGCTCGCGGTCGTCTCGCTGAGATTGAGCGCGCTCGCCAGCGCGACAACCTCGGGGCGGGGGCACGGAGGAAGTCTCCACGTGCCCGCCTGCATGCACTGAAGGCTAGGACCCGGATCGGACGTTATTCTCAGGGGAGATGTCTGAGGCCACCAATTACGTCTCCGGCGAGGACTTCGTCGTGGAGTTCCTCGGGTACCGCTTCAGCTTCAACGCCATCGACTTCGAGCAGCGGGTCAACGCCGCCGCGGTGAAGCTCGGCCTCGTCGAGTCGGGCGAGCTCGAGGAGGACGAGACCGCCGATCTGGTCGAGCTGACGGCTCACGGCCACATCGCCGAGCCTCGTAGCCCGCTGGGCGCTTACCTGGTGCGGAACTGGGAACGCGTTTCGCTGGTCGGCAACGAGTCGCTCGTCTACTGGCTGCGAAAGCTCATCTTTCGCGGCGCCTGGCTCGACCACCGCGTAAAGGAGAACCTCCTCGAGGTCGCGTGGGACGACGGCGTGTCCGATTTCGGCTACCGCGACCCGCGCGGCGGTCGCGCGCTGCTCGAGCTGGCGCCTGTGCCTTCCTGGCACGAGCTCCAGTACCGGCGCTAGGGGCGCTCTAGAACAGGCTCGCGTCGTGTGCCACGGCGGCGCCGGCCCGCTCGCGCCCGAGCTCGGTGACGATGCGCCCGCGGGGCGTCCGCTGGATCAGCCCCAGCTGGAGGAGGTAGGGCTCGTAGACCTCCTCGATCGTGTCCGGCTCCTCACCGAGCGAGACGGCAAGCGTCGAGAGGCCGACGGGGCCGCCGCCGAACTTGAAGAGGATCGCCGAGAGGAGCTCGCGGTCGATTCGCTCGAGGCCCGTCTCGTCGACCTCCAGGAGCGCGAGCGCCTCCTGGGCGACGGCCAGCGTCACGGCACCGTCGTGGCGGACCTCGGCGACGTCGCGGACCCGCCGCAGGATGCGGTTCGCGACTCTCGGAGTGCCTCGCGCCCGCCGGGCGATCTCACTCGCCGCTCCGTCCTCGATCTCGACGCCGAGGATGCGGGCCGAGCGCCCCACGATCGAGGTGAGGTCGTCGACGCCGTAGTACTCGAGGCGATAGGTCATGCCGAAGCGGTCGCGAAGCGGCGTCGTCAGGAGTCCGGTCCGGGTCGTTGCGCCCACGAGGGTGAACGGGGACAGGTCGAGCGTGAGCGTGCGCGCGGCCGGCCCCTGCCCGACGACGATGTCGAGCCGGAAGTCCTCGAGCGCCGGATAGAGGATCTCCTCAACCGCGCGGCTGAGCCGGTGGATCTCGTCCACGAAGAGGACGTCGCGGTCTTCGAGGGACGTGAGGATGGCGGCCAGATCGCCCTTGCGGTCGAGCGCCGGGCCCGCGACCGTCCGAATGCCGACGCCGAGCTCTTCGCGGACGATGTAAGCGAGGCTCGTCTTGCCGAGCCCGGGCGGGCCGACGAGAAGCACGTGATCGAGGGCCTCTCCCCTCCCCTTGGCCGCCTCGAGGGCGATTGCAAGCTGCTCCTTGACCCTCGCCTGACCGACGAAATCTTCCAGGCGGCGGGGACGAAGCGAAGCGTCGAGGTCGTCCTCCTCCGGAACGAGGACAGCGGTCGTGATCCTTTCTTCGCTCATGCCGCCCTCAGCGCCTGCCTGACGCGCTCGGCAGGCGGCAGGTCGGGATCGGTGCTCGACAGACGCTGTTCCGCCTCGGCGACCGAGTAGCCGAGTTCGACGAGCGCATCGCGGGCCACGATGTGGCCGTCGCCGGCACCGAGGTGCGGCGCCTCGACGGCCGTGAGCGGCGTGACCTTCTCCTTCAGCTCGAGCACGACTCGCTGGGCGGTCTTCTTTCCGATACCGGGGATCGTCTGGAAGAGGTCGGCGTCCTCCCGAACGATCGCGCGCTTGAGCTCCCCGGGCGAGTAGCCGGAGACGATCGCGAGGGCCACCTTGGGCCCGACGCCGCTGACCGCCAGAAGCTGCTCGAAGAGCTCGCGCTCGCCCGCTTCCGCGAAGCCGTAGAGGTGGAGGGCGTCGTCGCGCACGTGCAGGTGGGTCTCGAGCACGACCTCCTCTGCGCCGTCCGCCAGGCGAACCGCGCTCGGAGTCGCGAAGAGTCTGTAGCCGATTCCACCGACGTCCACAACCAGCCCCTCGGCGTCGAGGGCGACGGGCCGGCCGCGAACGCGCGCAATCATCGCGCGGCTCCTGCGAGGACGGCGAGCGGGGGCGCGAGAGCGTGGCAGATCGCGACGGCCAGCGCGTCGGCCGCATGGTGGGGCTGCGGAGGCTCAGAGAGTCCGAGAATCGCCTTCACCATCCGCTGCACCTGCGCCTTCTCCGCGCGCCCGTAGCCGCAGACCGCGCTCTTCACGCTCGCGGGCGGATATTCGGTGCACTGGACCCGGGCGGTTGCGCACGCGACGAGCGCGGCGCCGCGCGCCTGCCCGACGGAGAGCGCGATACGGGCGTCTGCGCCGACGAACGACTCCTCGAGGGCGACCGCATCCGGCTCGTGCCGGACGATGAGCTCGGCGACCGCGTCGTGAATCCGTTTCAAGCGAAGCTCGAGTGCCTCGCGGGGCGAGGTCCGCCACCAGCCGAACTCGACCGCCTGGAGGCGGCCGCCGCTTCCTTGGACGATGCCGTAACCGCACGCTGCCGTACCCGGATCGATGCCGAGAACCTTCACGCACCGAGGTTAGGGACGGAGGCGGACGTTCCTCCCCATAGGGCTCGGCTAAGTGAGGATGTTTGCGTGGACTCCCGGATGGTCTGCGCACCATTCGCGCAGATGCCGGAAGATCTTCAGGCGGTCGCCAGTGTCCGAGCGGAGCTCTTCGGCCGGCCAGAGGACGCACACCTCGCACGTCCCTACGCCGTTCTGCTCGCTCGGGCAGCCGTTCCGCTGCAGATACTCGCGCAGATCCTCGAGAAGGCTGGGATTACTCACTTCGATTCGCACGCTGTTCCAAGTATCGGAACGGCGCCCGACGGGGAAAATACCCCTTTATGCGACTGCTTCGAGAATCCCCTCGGGGATGTCGAAGTTCGCGTAAACGTCCTGCACGTCGTCGTTTTCCTCGAGCGCGTCCATCAACCGCAGGAGCTTCCGCGCAGCCGCTTCCTCCTCGATCTGGACGGTCGTTCGCGGGAGCATCGTCAGCTCCGCTGACTCGACCTGGATCCCGCTCGCCTCGAGCGCTGCACGCACGGCGGCAAGATCGTCGGGGGCCGTCGTCACCTCGTAGCTCGAACCCTCGAGCTGCACGTCGTCGGCTCCCGCATCAGCCGCCGCAAGCATGACGTCGTCCTCGTCGACGGAGCCCGGGACGAGGATCACGCCCTTGCGCTCGAAGAGCCACGCAACGGCCCCGCTCATGCCGAGATTGCCGTCGTTCTTCCCGAAGATGTGGCGGACGTCGGCCGCCGTGCGGTTGCGATTGTCCGTGACCGCCTCGACGAGGACCGCCACCCCATTCGGACCGTAGCCTTCGTAGGTCACCGTCTCGTAAGCCTCTGCGTCTCCGGCCGAGCCTGTGCCGCGGGCGATCGCGCGTTCGATGTTGTCCTTCGGCATCGAGTTGTCGCGCGCCTTCTGGATGGCCGCCGCGAGCGTCGCGTTGGCGTCCGGGTCGGCGCCCCCCTCGCGAGCGGCGACAATGATCGCCCGGGAGAGCTTGGAGAAGAGCTGGCCGCGCTTGGCATCCTGCGCGCCCTTCTTGTGCTTGATCGACGACCACTTGCTATGCCCGGACACTGGTCTCCTCCCCCACGAGCTCGAGGAAGCGCTCGTGAACGCGCGTGTCATCGGTCAGCTCCGGGTGGAAGGACGCGACCAGGAAGCGCCCCTGGCGGAGCAAGACCGGTTCGCCGTCCAGCTCGGCGAGCACTTCTACCCGTGGGCCTGTCTCGGCGACGCGCGGCGCCCGGATAAAGACTCCGCGCAGCGGCTCATCCTCGCCGGCGAGCTCGATGTCGGCTTCAAAGCTCGCCACCTGTCGTCCGTAGGCGTTTCGGCGCACGATCACGTCGACGAGGCCGAGGTGGTCACGGTCGAGGAGGATCATGCCCGCGCACGTGCCGAAGACCGGGCCGGCGAAGCGGCGAATCGCCTCCTCCAGGCCGTAAATGCGAAGCAGCCGCCCGATCGCCGTCGACTCGCCGCCCGGAATGATCAGGCCGTCGAGGCCCTCGAGCTCCTCCACCTTCCGCACCTCCACCGGCTCTGCGCCGAGGCGGCGCAGGACAGCCGCGTGCTCGCGGAAGTTGCCCTGGACGGCGAGAACCCCGATTTTCAGGCGCTCGGTCGACACCCTTCCAACTTTACCCCCGGGGCCTTCGGCCCCACACCCCCGTCTCGAGCGTACGCGCAAAAGCGTCGCCGGTGGCGCACGAAACGTGCCGTCTTAGCTTGCTACCAGCCGCGCGATTCGAGCAGTTCTTCGGGCGCGAGGCCTGCGGCAGAGAGACCCCGCATCGCCTCGCCGAGGCCCGTCGAGACGCGGGCGAGGATCTCGGGATCGTTGAAATGTGTCGTCGCCTCGACGATCGCCTTTGCACGTGACATCGGATCCTCAGCCTTGAAGATCCCCGAGCCGACGAAGACCCCGTCGGCGCCGAGCTGCATGCAGAGGGCCGCGTCGGCAGGCGTCGCGATGCCTCCGGCCGTGAACGTGACGACCGGCAGGCGCCCGTGCTCGGCGACCCACTTCACGTACTCGTACGGGGCCGCGAGGTCCTTCGCCTCGGCGAAGAGCTCGTCCTCGGCTAGCGACTGGAGCCGGCGGATGCCGCCGAAGACGGCGCGCATGTGGCGAACGGCGTTGACGATGTCTCCCGTGCCGGCCTCGCCCTTCGTGCGAATCATCGCCGCGCCCTCCGAGATCCGCCTCAGCGCTTCGCCGAGATTGCGGCAGCCGCACACGAACGGGACGCGAAAGGCCCACTTGTCGATGTGGTGCTCCTCGTCCGCAGGCGTCAAGACCTCGCTCTCGTCGATGTAGTCGACCTCGAGCGCCTCGAGCACCTGGGCCTCGACGAAGTGGCCGATACGGGCCTTGGCCATGACCGGGATCGTCACGGCCTCCTGGATCTCCTGGATCTTCGTCGGGTCGGCCATGCGTGCAACGCCGCCCTCCTTGCGGATGTCCGCGGGGACGCGCTCGAGAGCCATCACGGCCACGGCCCCTGCCTCCTCGGCGATCCGCGCGGCCTCCGCGTTGGTCACGTCCATGATCACCCCGCCCTTCAGCATCTCGGCGAGGCCGCTCTTGACGCGCATGGTGCCGAGCTCGGCCATCGAGGTGATTCTAGCTAGGGCGCCAACAAATCAAGCGCGGCCGCAGGCTCCTTGAAGGGCGGGATGATGTACACGCCCGCTGCGCGCTCGCGCGCCTCGTCCATTAGCCGGCGCGCGAGGTCGAACCCCACCCGCTTTGCGTCCGCGCCCGCGTCGGCGAGCTGCTGCTGGATCTCCTCCGGAATCGTGATCCCGGGCACCTCGTTGTGGAGCCGGAACGCGAGTTGGAAGCTCGACAGCGGCCAGATGCCGACGAGGAGCGGGATCGGACATCTGGCTCCCAGCGCCTCCAGGAAGCGATCAAGGTAGCCGATGTCGAAGAGCGCCTGGGTCATGCCGAAGCGGGCGCCCGCGTCGAGCTTCTGCCGGAAGCGATCGAGCTCGGTGTCGAGATCCTCTGCGGACGGGTTGACCGCGACGCCGACGTAGAACGAGGTCGGCGCGTCGATCGCCTTGCCCGAGTAGTCCTCGCCCTCGTTCAGGCGGGTCACCAGGCTCGTCAGCCCGATGGCGTCGACCTCGTAGACGCCGCTCGAGCCGGGGTAGTCGCCTACGTGCGGCGGGTCACCGGTCACGGCGAGGATGTTGCGAATCCCGGCTGCGTGGGCTCCGAGGAGCTGAGACTGGAGGCCCATGACGGAGGCGTCGCGCGGCGTCACGTGCGGGATCGTCTCGAGGCCCACCGTTCGCTCGATCTCGACCGCGGCCATGAGCGCGGAAAGACGTGCACGGGCCATCGGGTTGTCGTTGATGTCCGTCGCGTCCACGGCGCCTGAGTCCTTCAAGCGCTGCGCGACGAGGAGCATCGAGTCCATGTTCGTGCCCTTGGGCGGATCGAGCTCGACCGAGACGACCCACTCCTCGGCCTCGAGCTTCCGCTCGAGAAGGGTCTTCTCCTTCGCCCGCAGAGCCGGCGCCGTCACCTCGCGCTCGAGGGCGATCATCGCCACGCGCGGTTCCCGAGCCTCCTCGACCGCCGCTCTGATCGCGGCGATCTGCGCCGGGGTCGTACCGCAGCAGCCGCCGATGATCCGTGCGCCGAGATTGCGCGCCTGGGCCGCGAACTCGGAGAAGTAGTCAGGCGTCGCGTTCGGATAGATGATGCGCCCGCCCGAGCGGCTCGGCAGCCCCACGTTGGGCTGGGCGCTGAGGGCGACGCCGTTCGAGCGGCTGCTCATCTCCGAAAGGGCCGCGAGCGCTGCCTGCGGGCCGACTCCGCAGTTCGCGCCGATGGCTACGACTCCGAGCCCCTGTAGACGAACGACTGCCTCGCCGGCCGACACGCCGGCCAGCGTCTCCGCGTCCTCGTCGAAGGTGAGCTGCGCCACGATGGGCAGCGACGAGGCGTCCTTGACGGCTGCGATCGCCGTCTCGAGCTCCTCCAGGTCGAAGAAGGTTTCGACCATGAAGAGGTCGACGCCCCGTCCTTCGAGGAGACGCGCCTGTTCGTGGAAAACGTCATAGGCGTTCTCCGCGCCGTGGCTCCCTTCGAGGTCGCCCAGTGGGCCGAGCGACCCCGCGACGAGGACCGGCGAACCCGAGACATCCCGCGCCTCCCGGGCGAGCTTCACGCCGGTCTCGACGATCTCTTCCAGGCGGTCGTCGAGCAGCTGCGCGGAGAGCTTGCGCCGGTTGGCGCCGAAGGTGTTCGCCTCGATCAGCTCGGCGCCCGCCCGGATGAAGCCTAGGTGCACCTTGACGACCGCCTCCGGCGCCTTGAGGTTGGCTTCCTCGGGACACCGCAAGCGCGAAACCGCGGCTGTGAGCAGCGCGCCCGTGCCGCCATCGGCGACGATCACCGCCCCTTCGCTCAGCCGTTCCAGCGCTCTGCTCACGGCGATGAGCGTACCGACGCCGAGGTTACCGACGCCTACTCCCGGGCGAGGAAGATGGGTCACGCGGATTCGGCCACCCCTGCCGGCGGCGCGGCAGGCCGCCGATTCGCGCTAACTGGCCCCTTCGAGATGTCGTACACCGCGGGTACTACTAATCCCAGGAGGTGAACGCCTTCCAAACATCGTTTGCAACGGCGCCTTCGACATCGCCCAAGCACGACGCGTCCCCGTCGGCACCGCAGGCGCGGCTGGCAGCATCTCCGTCGCCGAGCGAGTCGGCCACGGCGCTTGCGAGGCGCTGGAGAACCAGGTCACGTCCGTCCTCCGTGTAGCTCGGTTCGGCGGGGTTCGGCGCCCAAGCGAACCCCATTCCGCCGTGCCCGGCTGTCGTCGTGTTCGCGTCCGCGTAAACGCGCATTGCGTAGACCTGCGTCGACACGAATCCGCTCATCGTCTCGGCTGAAATGCGATTGGTCTGCCCCAGCCCCTCGTGCGGCCAGGACGCGTTCACTAGCGGGACGAACGTCCGGCGCAGGAACGCCCGTGCCGGCTCGGCCGCATCCGGGCCGGCCTCTGCGAGCGTCGGCAGACGGTAGAAGAACTCGTTGAGCAACTTCGCCCTGTCCTCGAGCGACGTCCCTGGAATGCCCCAGTTCACCGGGGTCGCGTAGACCTCGTCGGCGAAGATGTCCACGTGCTCTTCGAGGTCGCTCCAAAACTCGCCATCCGTCAACCACTCCTGCAGGCCGGCCTTGTAAGACGCGGCATCCCGAAGATCCGAGAACGGCCCGATGTTGAAGACGATTCCCGCTGCCTCGGGCATTCCAGGGCCGCCCTCATACAGTCCCCGGACGAACTCGAGGACCTCTTCGCGACGGCCGGGCACGTCCTCCAGGATCGTCTCGTCGAGCTCGTTCAGCGCCCACGTCTCCCCAGCCGCAACGTCGAGGCCGAGTCTGTCCATCCGCCGACGCGCCTCGACCCCGGCCCCGTAGAACGTCCGGCCCGGAGCCCAGTCGGGGTGGGGGCCGACGACCCACGCCCGCCAGCCGGTTTCGGACGTGAACCTGATCTCGGCAACCGGATGGATGTGCGGATCGAGGGCGCGGATCTTCTTGAAGTCGCGACCGCCCCGCAGGACCGTTCTATCAGCGTCCTTGGGCGGGATCGTGACGTAGTACTCCACGCAGTCCGGCCGCTCGGCCGCGAGACCGTTCGCGAGCTCGAGCCACTGCGTTCCACCCCAAAAGATCGTGTCCACCCGCTTACTACAGCCGGAGGCCGATGAGGATCCTCCGCATGCCGTTGCCGCCACGAGCACGGCGGCCACTCCAGCGAGAACCGAGACCAGGAATCGCCGTGGGAGGGGTACCCGGGAGCAGTCCCCTCGCCCCGGCTGCCAAGCGCTACGCGCAGCCCCCATCTCGACCTCCTCGCGTGTGCCCAATGTTCACCCTCCGCGTACCGTTGTCAAGCGCCGCCGGCAAGCTCGAGGCCGAGCACCGGGCCGTACAAAGAGGAGTCTCATTCAGTACCGGGGCGAGCTGAAAGCCGATCAGGTCGGGGCATTGAATCGCGCGCCGGGCGTGAGCCTCGAGCTAAGACTCGCCTGACTCGCGAATCCCCTTGAGGTTGTCGGCGACAAGCACCGCTCGAAGCCGGGACATGGGCAAAAGCCTGCCCGGTTACTCGCCGTCATCGCAGCCGAACGCGCGAGCCCCATGGGTCCGAGCGCGTTCCATTGCCATGCCTAAGCCTCGTTACCGAGAGCTGGCCGGCTCGTAGCGCGCCCCGGCGACGGAGGTCTCCGGCCGCTCCGCGAGCAGAACGTACGTCGTCATCTCGCCCTTACCCTTGACGACGACTCCCGTGCGCTGCTCGAGGACGAAACCGTCTTCGAGCCGGCGATACGTTCGCTCGGTCACCTGGATCGTGCCTGTCGGGGCGTGAGACTCCATCCTGCTCGCCGTGTTCACGGTATCCCCCCAGAGGTCGTAGCCGAACTTGGTTCGCCCGATGACGCCGGCGACCACCGGCCCTGAGTCGATGCCGACCCGCAGATTCAGGCCGGCGGCGACCGGTAGCTCGGCAAGCGTCTGCCTCATGGCGAGCGCCAAGCGGGCGGCCGCCTCCGCGTGGTCGGCCCGTGGCGTTGGGATCCCGGCGGCGACCATGTAGCCGTCCCCGATCGTCTTGATCTTCTCGAGGCCGTGGCGCGTTACTAGCCCGTCGAAGGCCGAGAAGATCTCGTCCAGGAGGACCACAACCTCCTCCGCCGGAAGTCGTTCTGCGACGGGGGTGAAGCCCGTGATGTCGGCGAAGAGGACGGAGACTTCCTCGCAGCGCTCCGCGATGACCTCTTGCGAGACCTTCAGCCGCTCGGCGATGGGCCGCGGGAAGATGCTGAGAAGCAAAGTCTCCGATCGCTCCTGCTCCGCGGCCAGAAAGCGGTGCGCACGGTCGCGGGAGCGGACGAAGTGCTCGAGGAGGGCGAAGGTCGTGACCGACGGGCCGAAGATGTTGAGCGCGAAGAACGCCACCACGAGCCAGGAGGGAATGCCCTCCGAGGGCTCCGGGAGGACGCCGTCGATGGCCGCGGAGAGGGCGACCAGGGCGAGGAAGCCTGCGAACCAGGCGATCGCCTGGCGGGGCCCGTAGAAGACGAGGGCGCTGAGGGGGGCGACGAACGCCCAGAGCGCGACCGCACCCGATTCCACGAATCCCCCCAGGCTCCACTGGAGGAGGAAGGGGAGAAGGAGGAACATTGCAAGCTGGCTCGCGCGATAGACCGCATAGCGCTTCGTCCTGGCAAAGAACGCGAGCCCGACCAGCGAGGCGACCTGGTAGGCGAGTGGAATCAGCGCCGAGCGCCAGAGCCCGAGCGCCGCATACGTCCCGACCCAGATGAAGGTGAGCATCGTGATCAGGAGCGAGGAGAGGACAAGCGCCGACTTGCGCAGCCGCTCGTCCGGGGAGTCCGACGGCAGCGAACCGATTGCGGCGGCCTGCCCGACGGCCGTCCCCGCCCAATCGCGGAAGCTCATGCGCAGGACTCTAGGACAACCGCCACGGGGCGAGTTTTACGCCGCGCGCGACCAGCACACAAGCACCTCGAAGGTCCGCTCCAGCCGTGGGCAATCGCGAGTTCGCCGACCTCCGTCAGGCCCGTGCGGTGCACGGACCGTTGTCAGGTGCGGTGGACCGGCGCCGCTTGTTCGCCGACGTAGCGAAAGCCCATGGCCTGGATCGCGCCCGCCTCGATGAGGGCCCGCTCCTCCTGCTCTTCGACGCGCGCGAGCTCACCGTACAAGTAGGGCATCCAGCCGAAGAAGCGCTCGGTGAAGTGACGATCCAACTCTTTGCGCATCGCCGCGCATCCGTGCAGGTCGTCGTGGTCGGCTTCCCAGTCGGCAAGGCAGGCTTCCAGCGAGCTCGGCGCGTCGGCGTCGCCCGCCCGCTGCTCCAGGTACCAGCGAGCCGTCGGTCCGTCCAGACGGTCATAGGCATGCTCATCGAGGATGAAGCGACCTCCCGGCCGTAGTAGGCCCGCGATCTTCGCAACCGAGTCTGCAAGGTCAGGTATGTGATGGAGGGCCCTGCTCGCCACGACAGCGTCGAAGAGATCGGTGGTGGTGAACTCCTCGAGCGACACGGCTTGAAAGAGCTCGCCTTCGGGCGCGTCCGGGTCGATGGCGACCACCTCGTAGCCTGATTCGGAGACGGCGCGCGCGAGGTCGCCGTGCCCGCAACCCACCTCCAGCACCCGGGCAGGCGCTGGCGGGAGGTGGGCTTCGACGAACGAGTTGATGTTCATGCGCTTAGCGGCCTCGCCAAGTCGCGAAGATCGCCCGGCTCCGTTGTCGAGACGGTGCGCCAGGAGTCCCAGGTGATCTTGAGAATTACGATCGTGATCACCAAGCCGATTATCGGGTCAGCGAGCTCGGCTCCGAGCGCGACGAACGCCGCACTGCCAACCACGCCGAGGGAAACGAAACCGTCGATGCGGGCATGGTTGCCGTCAGCGACGAGTGCGGGGCTCGAGAGCCTCTGGCCAGCGCGTAGCCGCACTTGGGCTGCGACCTCGTTGCCCATAAAGCCGATGGCGCCCGCGCCCGCGAGCGCCCACAGGTGTGTCAGCTGCTGCGGTTCGATGAAGCGCATGATCGTCTCGTAGAGAGCAACGCAGGCGGAGACGAAAATGGCGAGCACGACGGCGAGACCCGCGAGCTTCTCACCGCGGTAGGACCGCAAGAAGAACGCGACACCCAATGGGAGCGCAGTAAGAGCATCGCCAAAGTTGTGAATGAGGTCGGCTAGGAGCGCGACGGACCCGGAGAGGGCAAAGACGGCGACTTGTGCGCCGGCGGTCAGGCAGAGGACAGCGAGGCTCTTCCCTACCGCTGCGACACCGGCTCGCGAGCGGACGATCGACCGATCGAAAAGCCCGTGAGCGTGGCCGTCGCTGTCTTCGTCCACGCGACTGAGTCCGCGGCGCTGGTCGTTCTCGGGACCACGGCCGCCGTGGTCAGGGTGGCGGTCGAGTTCGTTCTGCAGATGACGGCCCTTGGCTGCCGCCTTGTGATGCGTCACGACGCTTCGCGGATCGGCTCAGCGAAGCCGAGGCGAAGATGTTCAATGTGGAAGACTGCCTGGTCGAGCAGGTCGGCAACGTGGGAGTCGTGCAGCGCGTAGACGATTTGTCGGCCGCGGCGCTCGCCGACAACGAGGCCGAGATGTCGCAGCACCCGAAGCTGATGAGAGACTGCCGACTGCTCCATCGCGACGGCCGCCGCGAGTTCCCCGACCGAGCAGGGCGACTCCCGAAGCCGACCGAGAATACGGACCCGGCTCGATGTCGCCAACGCCTGCATCGTGTCCGCCACCTGACGCGCTGTGTCTGCGTCGAGGGTCGCGACAGACGCGTGTGCTCGAACCCCGTGGCTCACGCCGCAGACAATAGCATGAGCATCTGTTCATAGTTTCATTGATGAGGAAGCCTGCGCTGGAAGTGCCTTCGGTGGTCCCCGCACCTCGTTAGGCCACGCAGGCGGCGGCGAACTCTGCGTTTTTGGCGCAGCAGCGCGTGAGGGGGGCGGTGAAGGCCCTCTTCGCTCGGCGTTAGCGGCCGGCTCGAGCTGCTCCTCGCGCCCACTGGCCATCATCGCGCCTTCGGTCGTCTCGGCAGCCCGCCCCTCCCAAGCGTCTCCCTCGGCTCGGGTTCTCACTCCACGATAGGAGGGCCTTTCTCCCTCTAGAGCTTCTCTGATGAAGCCGCTAAATCAAGCCCTGAACGCCGACGCGCCGCCTATCATGGGACCATGTGGGCGACGGTTGAAGGAATCGTCGTGACCCTAGGAGATCTCATCGCCGCCGTGAGCGGCTGGCTCGTGACGAAACTACGGGGAGAGGACCCTTTCGACCAAGTTGTGCGCGAAGCGGAGCCCGGGCAGGCAAGCCATGATCTGCGAAAGCCATGATCGGAAACGCTGATCGCAAGCATCCGCGCGCGGTCGCGCGTGTAACCGTGGCGGACCGGTGTACCTCGAAGTCACGCTGATCAACGGGCAGAACTACTCGATCCCGGTCGAGAAGGACCACTCTCTGGAGCAAGAGATGGAGCTGTTCCTAAACAGGGAAGGTCGATACGCCTCCGAGTGGGTTCCGCTCGAGAAGTCGGGCAGAGAGCTCTTCGTTCGCTACGAACAGATCGTGCTGGTGAGCCCGAAGACCTAGCCCCGCCGCCCGCTTGGATGACCGTTGCAATCGTCGCAATGTGGTGCCTTGGTTGGGGAATGGTCGCAATGGCCGGTTTTCGCTCACAGTTCAAGGACTGACTGAGCCCGGACCAGGTCGCAAAGCCATCAGCGCCCGCCGTACAGCGCCGCACAGCGAGGTCGTGCTTCGTCCGAAGCTAACGCCTCGTCTGGCATACCTACCCCTTGACGGATGCCTCATTCTCACGATCAGTGAGAAGTACGGCCCCGCTGCGGCAACTCAGGGGAGGCATCCGCGGCCTTGCACGTCTTTATCCATCCAGCGTTACTGCACGACCTACGCGCCTTTCTCGAGCGCGCGGAATGCGCGGTTGGGCGCTGCCACGCTCACGACCTTGAAGTTCAACTGCCGCGCGCTTATTCAGAGGCGCAAGCTTGCGGAGAGCTCGACATCTTTCTCGCGACTTGGCAGGTGAACAACCCAGGTGTTGAGACGTACCGGGTCGATCACGACCGCGTCGATTAGCTCGGGCGGCCGGGCCGGTAGTGGACTCTGGCCGTTGCCCGGCCATTGCCACGGATGCCCGAGCCCGCTCTGCAAGACGGAGATGACTGCGGCTTGGCGATGCGGAATCCGTTGGTCACCATCTCGCCCCGTAGCCCACGCTCCATCCAAATCTCGTTCCGGGAAGCAAGTCGCTTTGCCTCGCGCCGCCGGCTGAGGTCGTGCGCCGCAAGTTCGATCTCCTTGTGCCGCCATTCGTAGCTAAGCACGTTGAGACAGCCTCTTCGGCTCGCGTTATGGAACGGAGACGTCGGTGATGTCCCCACACGCCACGTATACGTCCGACTCGGCGGCGGACTTGTGGACATTGATCGCATAACCGGGGCTGTCCGTCCTGAGAAGGTCCTCGAGCGAAAGCGCAACATTCTCGCGTAGACGCCCCGCCCACGACGTCATTCAAAGGAGCTGCAACATCGCCGACGTCGGGGCAGGTGCCTTCGTGGATGTGAGCGGGTTGAGGCGCGTCGCCTCTTTGGGAGAGCTCAATGGCCACGTCGAAAGTGCCGTCAGCGTTCGGTGTCAGCGTCGCGGTCCCGGACTGGCCGGACTCATTCTCCTCGGCAAGGTCCACGGTGATGGTTTTGGGTGCTTCTTGGACAGCAGTTTCGGCGGCACTCGACACCGCCCCTGCGGCATTCGACACCGCCTCTCCAGCGTTGTCACCGTCGCCGCCACAACCAAGGGGCGCGACAAGGGCAAGTACAAGCCAACCAAGAAGGAAGACGATGGGGCGGATCATCCTGCAACCTCCTCAGCCGGGGGTTCGTCGCCGGCCTTCCGACCAGGCGCGCTCCGCAGCGTCTTCTCGAGATCAAAATTGTCATCCGGATCAGAAGCGTGCGGATCGACCGCCTGGGCTTGGCGCCCAGTCCTCTCGGCGGTGGTTCGTTGCTCACGAGCCCGTTGGGACTCGGTCTCTGCAATCTCTTCGAGCTCCTCGGCGCGCGCCTGACGAGACTCCGCTTCACGTCTTAATCGTTCGGCCTCGGCGCGTTCGGCCGTAACGCGCCCCGCCGCTCGTTGCGCGCTTTCTTCGGACTGCTGTGCGCCCGCGAGTGCTCGCCCGGTCAGAAGTCGGCGAAACCATGGTGCTGAGATCTTCGAACCTCGCGATAGTCGCGGGTCGATCGACCCGACGCCGCCACGGTCGTGCTCACCGCCGAACGGGCGCCACGCCTACGCTGAGCCGGAGCCGGGATCGATTTCCTCTGTGTCTAGCTCGTCGACCTGAAGCTGACTGTCGTGGCAGTCGTCGACGGCAAACGCGTTGCTTCCCCCCACGCAAACGGCGATTCGAACGAGCGAGCGCGCAACTCGCAGACGCATACGCCCGGTCGTCGCGAGCACGGCGCTCCGCGCGGTCGTCCGGCCGCTGTCGAGCGCTTGAAGTGTCGCGCGGCTCGCACGGATCGCCTTCCCCGCAAAGGTTCGCGCGAGATTCCGGGCTCCGTCGACCGCAAACGCCTTCGCGACCGGCTCCACCCTCTTGAAAGACAAAGCAAGCGTTTGCATGCGAGCCGGATGCAGCGTGAATTGTGCGCTGTGAGGACGTATGCGCGGAGGGGCCGCATTCACGTGCTCAGTTGCACCGGGATTCGCACCGTCGACAAGTTCCCACCATGGAACCGTGTCATCGATCCAGGCCGGACGCCTGTCCGCCCGCAGCGGCCCAACTTTGTCCTCCGACCCGTCGTGGACGTGTTCGTCGGAGATAACGAGCAACGACGCGTCGGGCCATACGGTATCGACGGCCGAAAAGTGAACGGTTCGCGCGCGAAGGCCCCTAAGTCGTAGGAATGTGCCTTCCATATGCGTCTCGACACGCTTCACCCGACCGAGGCGACGGCCGTCGGCCCGCATCACGGAGAAGCCCTGACAGCGCATGAGCCAGTACTCCCGCACGGCGCTACCGCGGCCAAAACCGAGATGTGTATCGATTTCGAGCCTTGAAGTCGCCACGGACGTGGCTTCGGGGTCGAAGCGCGCGTTCCTGCGACCTTGCGAGGGCCCGGGATCTACACCGCAGGCGGACGCAGCAACAACGGCGAGCGCGGCGCCGCCCACGCATGTTTGGGCTTGTCCGTGACGGTCACGCGCTTGGAGACGAGGAGGGTCAGCGCGGCCCTACGCGCCACGAACCCAGGAGGACGAAATGGCAAGCAGCGACGATTCTGGGTACGGCGCAGAGGACGGTGAGGCGAGCCGTGGGACTTTTCACTATTCACTTTGAGCTCGGCGACAAGACGCTCGACACGCTGCGGCATCTTGCGAACGAGACGGTCATTCGCTTCGAGCTCGAGTCAGGTCGACGACGGCATGAACGAAATCCTCGATGGCGACCGCTTTCGGATCGTCAATGCGGATGTCGTATTTCGGTATGAGATCGACGGCGATCACCGGCCCAAGAACGACCATCCGGCCCACGTCTTTACCGTCGGCGACCGGCGCAAAGCGGCCGCGGCTACAAATGAGATCCGGCGCGAGAAGCGCTACATCGTCGAGCGGCTCCGCCTGAACCGGGAGCTCGAGCAGATGTTCGCGAGGGACGCGGCTCGCCGACAGCGCAAGGCAGCGAAGCAGCGGCGCCGGCGCGAGGAGCAGAAGGCAAAGCTCGGCGCGATGGCATGCACGCCGACACGGCCTTCAGAGCCCGACGACCTGGTCGACACCCCGGCTCGGCACCAGGCGCATGCTTCGAGGAAGCGTGACCGCAAACGCGCGAACCTCGCCGATCGTCACCACGGCTCGTCAGCGATCAGCATAGGAGCTTGGAGCGGATGCGCGCGAGATAGCGGCACCCAATCTTCACTAGCGCCACTGTCTGCGTGCGCGCAGGGGCCCCGGCGACACGGCAGAATCCCACCGGCTGGCGACATTCGCGACTGGGAGGGTCTCGATGATGATCACAGAGCGCTCTAAGCGCGTGATTCCCTTTCGTCCGCACGACGCGAAGCGGGTCGGCGAGGGCTGCTTCTACCTCGACCTGATCGTCTGGTTAAACGGTGACCGGATCGAGCTCGGAGATGGGGTCGGCTTCAACTACGGCTGTTATGTGAACGGCTACGGCGGGCTCCGGATCGGCGACCAGACGATCGTCGGCCCCTACACAATGGTTCATACAGCCAATCACGAGATCGCCCAGAATCGGCCCATCGTCGACCAGGCCTGGACCGAGCGGCCCGTCGAAATCGGCGCTGACTGCTGGATCGGGATGGGCGTCTGCATTCTCCCGGGCTCGCGTCTCGGGGACGGCTGCGTGGTTGGCGCGGGGAGCGTCGTCGCTGGCGAGCTCGAACCCAACTGCATCGCGGTCGGTAACCCTGCGCGAGCGATTAGGAGCCGCTGATGCGCATTCTCTTCCTGCAGCAGCAGCCTTGCGTGCGGGCACTCAAGTACGCGGTCGCGCTGCGTTCCGCCTTCCCCCAGATCCGGCTCGGCTTCGCCTATCAGGGTAAGAGGCTAAGCGAGTGGTACGGCTCGGGGGACGAGCTCTTTGAGCGCTGGTGGAACCTTGGTTCGGAGCCGATCAAGGGCTTGCGGGCCGCCGGCGAGGCGTTTCGCCCCGACCTCATCCACAGCCACAACCTGCCGGATTCCCTGACCGCGCTCGCGCTCGAGCTCTTCGCCGGCCGCGTCCCGGTCGTCCACGACATCCATGACCTTCAGAGCCTCAGGCGGACGCCCTATGAGCACGGCTTTCCGGAGCCGCGCGAGCCGCTGGCGCTCGAACAACTCGCGATCGAGCAGTGCTCTGCGCTGGTGGCAGTTTCCCCGGAACTCTTAGAGGAGATCCGCACCCGCTACCGCGTGACCGCGCCGACGCTCGCGTTCGCCAACTACGCGCTGGGGCGCGACCTGCCTTCAACATTACCGTCGGCCGCTCGCCGGAACGGCCATCCCCCGCGCCTCGTCTACCAGGGCACCCTTTCGACGAACGGCGGCCACTATGACCTGGAGGCGATTTTCCGGGCGCTCGTCGGAGAAGGGCTCTCGCTCGACGTCTATCCATCGCGCAGCGTGCCCGCGTATGCCGAGCTGGCGGCTGGGCTGCCCGGTTTGCGTATGCACGCCACGCTTCCGCCGCCGCAGCTATTCGCCGCGCTGCCGGAGTACGACTTCGGCTGGGCCGGCTTTAACTCCGCCCTGAACGGAGCGCACCTCAACACCTGCCTGCCGAACAAGGTCTACGATTACTTGGGCTGCGGCCTGCCCGTACTGACGCTGGGGCACCGGGCTCTCTCGCAATTAGTTGGCGAGAATGGCCTCGGCCTGAGCCTCGCGACGTTCGAGGACCTCGTCGGGCAGCTTTCAGCGGTGGACATGGTCGAGCTTCGCCGCCGCGTCGCAGCCATGCGCCTTGAGCTCACGGTAGAGGCAAACATCCACCGCCTTGCCGAGCTGTATGAGGCCGTGGCCGGCTAGGGGCTCTGGCCGTTGCCCGGCCATTGCCACGAATGCCCGAGCCCGCTCTGCAAGACGGAGATGACTGCGGCTCGGTGATGGGGAATCCGCGGGTCATGGCCTCGCCCCGTAGCCGCGCTCGACCCAGTCGAGGGCCTTCGCCTGCTCGCGCCGGCGTCGCTGCTTCTCGGCGCGGCGCTGTCGACGTGCCTCGGCCTTGGCGAACATCTGCTCCATCTCCCGGTTGAGGCGCAGCTGCTCGAAGAGGCGCGCTTCTCGCGCCGGATCTCGTTCGTGACCGCGGCCGCTTTGCGGCGATCCTCAAGCGTGAAGACGTGGGCCGGATGGCCGTTCTTCAGCAGATGCATTGTGTTGGAAGGTGGTCAGTGACGCTCTGGCGACGCTCTAGAGCTTGACAGCGCCGGAAACAGAGCGTGTGTAGCTCGGTCGAGCCCAGAGACGCGGGAGCCGCTCGGGAGGCCGATCGCGAGCAGCGAGGAACCTCATCAAGAGAGAGAATCGGTCGATGGGCCGGCACCTGGATGCCGGCCCCAACAGCCACTTGTCAGGCTGTGAGAAGTCGGTCAAAGAAAGACCGATAGCGCTGAAGGGCGATGCGAAGGTCTTCAGTCGAGACCTCGTCGCCCCGGTCCCATTGGCCTTCCAGACCCCGGCGCTCCTGGGAGAAGGAGTCAGCGAGCTTCTGCATAAGCTCGGCGACAAGGCTGTCTGCTTCCTCCACCGCACGACGAGGCTCATCAACGAAGCTGCCTTGGATTTGCGTCCACCTGCGACGGACGTCGCTCGTCGTGTCCTCACCGAGCAGCGGGCTGCGCTCCTCGTCCTCGGTGTCGTCGTCGTGTTCTTCAGCATCCGCGGCCCGCGCCCGTTCATCGTGCTGGTCGAGCTGCTCGCTCCTCTCTTCGTTTGGCTGTTCCCTCTCGTCATCGAGACGCGGCTCATCCGCTTGCGACTGGCTCTCGCCTTGCGACGCGATGTCTGTCGTGCTCATGCGCTCTTCGCCCTCCATCACTGCACCTCCTCGTGCGCTCGTTCGCCACTCTCGACGAGTTCGTCGAAGAGCGATCTGTAATGAACCATCGCCTGACGCAGCTCTTCAGTGCTCGCGTCGCCGGCGTCGTAGGCGAGAAACGTTGTATGCGCCTTGCGGTAGTTCTCTACGACCGTGGGATGGTCCACCGAGATGAGATCCGCGCGGCCGTCGAAGTCGTCCATCGGGTATCCGCGGTCGGACATCACCTGTTGGACCAAGCGGTCCGCGTCTCGGGTGGCCCCGACCGGATCGTCAACGAATCGCACCTGGACACCCTCCCATTCATGGGTGTACCACTCGGACGCCTCGGGAGAGAGGTCACGTATTTCCAACTCCTCGCGCCGCTTGCGCCGGTCCTCGAGTTCCGCCTCGGCCTCTTTGCGCGTCGGCGCGCTTGCCATCGCACGCTCATATTCAGGGCCGAAAGTGTCCCGAAGTCGTCTACGTCGCGCCTGTCGCCAGACAAGCACAGCGATCACGACGATCGCGACAATGACGGCTGCAATGATGATCCAAACCCAAGCGTCCATCTTCTTGCCTCCTAGAGCAGGATGACTACGAGTGCGCTTGCCGCCCTGGCCGCGCATCACGGCTTCAGCGTGACCCCCACCCCTCCACATATCCCAAATTGACAGTCGCTTGCTTCCCTCTACCGAGACTCGCAAACTTTTAGGCACCACCCCGGTGCATAGTCGGGCCGCGCCGAGTAACTCCCGACCTCCTAGACGCCAAGCACCTGACACCCGACCTAGGTGTCCGCCGGGCAGCGGCCGAGGCAATCATGCGCCAGCTTCCCGTAGTTCAGGTCGAGGGACTGCGGAAGGTGTACATCCGCCCGGTGACGTTCGCCAACTGCTCGAGGAGCGAACGTTTACGAAGAATCACGTGGCGGCATGAAATGGCGGGGCCGGGAGGTATGCCGAGGGCTGGGCGACCTCGGCAACCCAACTGCGGCAATGAGCCGGCCCGGCCCCAGCGATCCAGTCTGGACCACGCGGTCCCGGTTCATCGTCGGCGACTTTGCGGCCGCAAGAAAACGAGACAGGCCGCGTCTCTCTCAGTGGGGGCCGGAAGGGCTCGCCGGGCGACCAGGGGGTCACCGGCGGAGCCTTCACCCCGGGACAGAGTTCTTCCGGCCCCTTCCATCTTCCTCCGCGAGGTGGGTCGACATCAACCCGGCCGGTTTGCGCCGGTCCGGTTCGGCCAACGCTCACCCCGCAAGCTGCTCGCGGCCGTCGTTGCCGACGGCATCGAGATGGACGCTCGGCGGTGATCGAAAGTGCCTGCATATCGTTACAAACGATCGACGGGCTCCAGCACTCCTCGAGTTGCCCTCTCGGTTGCCACCCGGCCCCCTCCGTCGCCAGCCCTGGAAACAGAAAACCCCCGTGTGCGGGGGCTTTCCGAGTGGGCCCGCCAGGATTCGAACCTGGGTCCCACGGATTATGAGTCCGCTGCTCTGACCGCTGAGCTACGGGCCCGGCCAGCGGCAGAGTAGCGCGGTCCTTTTGGACACAGGCGCCGCGGGTGACTAAGAATACCGGGAGCGGATCCTTGTCATCCTCGAATCGGGAGGTGGGAGCTCGAGTGAAGGTCTTCCAGCAAGAGCGAAGTCTGAGGACGAGGGGCGGGCTCGAGATCCGCGACATCACAGAAGAGGTCAAGGAGTGCGTCGCCGAGAGCGGCGTGAGCGACGGCATCGCGTGCGTGTACTCCCCGCACACCACCTGCATGGTGCGCGTGAACGAGTTCGAGACCGGCTTCCTCGAGGACTTCGTCCGCCTGCTCCGCCGCCTCGTGCCGAGCCAGAAGTACTACGCCCACGACGACTGGGAGCGGCGCACCGAGAACGTCTGCCCCGAAGACATGGACGCCGGGAACGGACATTCCCACTGCATGGCCATGCTCATGGGACCTGCCGGCGAGTCCATTCCCGTTCGCGACGGCGAGCTCTGCCTCGGCACCTGGCAGCGCGTCCTTTTCATCGAGCTCGACCGCTCGCGGGACCGCCGCTGGCTCGTCCAGGTCGTCGGGGACTGACTGACTCCTTAAAGAGAAACGGGGCCGCCGCAGCCCCGTCTCGGTAAAACCTGACCGGGGTGCCCCCGCCGCATCGGGGCCCGACCCGGTTTTGTTCGTCGTGCCCCGCACTCTGCCGGTTCGGAGGGCGGCCGTCCCCCCTCTGGAAGAGTTGACCGCCTCCCCCTTTCGGGGTTGACTGCGCCGCTTCACCGGCGTCAGCGCGTCAGCTGCACGAGCTCCTCGCGATTCTGGGCGAGGAGCTTGGTCGCGCGGGCGCGCGCGAGATTGAACGAGCGCCAGTCGGCACGACGATCGCTCCGTTCCAGAAGCTCGAAAGCGAGCGACTTCTGTAGATCCGCTCGTAGGGTCGGCAGCCGGTCGAGCAGCACCGGGACCGCGTCGTCGCTCAGGTCGCCGAGATAGGCCACGTCCACCCGGGGACGGTCGAGGTTCGTCCGCGCGATGAGCGCGTCCGGATTCACGACGTTGAGAATCGCTGTGGCCGCGAATCCGGCGACGACGGCCCCGACGGCGAAGAGGCCCCGGCGCCCGCGGAGCACGGTGGCCGAAAACCAGACGAACACGACACCGAGCCAGAGGATCACTCCCACGACATAGAGGCGGAGCTCCGTCAGCCCGTATGCCTGCTCGTAAAGATGCATGCGCTGGAGTGCGGACGCCATCACCACGAAGACAAGCGCGACCAATCCACCCGAAAGGACGCGCACTATCGCGGCTCCGCGCACTGCGTCCCGGCGCAAGAGCGCGTCCGCCGCCAGGAGCACGACGAGGACCAGCACCGACGCTGCGAAGAGCTCGAAGAATCCGTGCCGCGCGTATTCGGCATACGTGAGGTGGGCGCGCGCCTCGACAAGGCCTTGGCCTCCAAAGAGGTAGCGGAACTGCACGAGAACGAATCCCAGGAAGAGCACGTTGAGGGCTCCGAGCGCGATCGCCACCTCCGTCGTCGCGAGGGAGACCGGAATTCGCTTCGCGGCGACGGCGTCGGGGGAGACCAGCCGCTGCTCCTCGCGCGCCGCAAGGAGGTCGCGAAGAAGCCCGGCGGAAAGCCACGCGACGCCGACGACGACGAGAAGGTGGCCGATTGGATGCGTCAAGGGCGGAAGCGCCTCGGCGACGAGGCTCCGGAAGACAGCATCCGCTGCGATGAAAAGTCCACCGAAGAGAGCGACGAGCGGAAGGCCGAGCGCGGCTCCGCGCGCAACCGTGCTCATGCGCTCCGAACGGACAGAGCGGCGGACATCCTCCCATTCGATGTCCTTGTGCAACAGGTGAACGGCTCCAGCCGCGGCGGCACAGCCTGCGGCGACCGCTCCGCCCGCGTAATCGCTGACCGCAGCCCGGTGCGCACGCGGCTCCGTACGCCTCAGCGCTCCGAGCGTCACGGCACCGCCAAGCGCCAGCAGGTTCACAGCCGTCAGGAGCCGTGAGTCGTGCCAGAGGAAACCGGCAGAGAACACGATCAGAGGCGCGACCATCCAGCGGCGCCCCTGGTGAAGCGGCACGCGGCCGAGGCGAAGGAGGAACGCAAGCCCGGCGGCAAACGCAAGCGTCCATAGGAGGACATTCAGGCCGAGAGGGCGATCCCGAAAGAGCAGATCGGCCCAGATTCCGAGGGCCGCTCCCACTCCGGCGACGCCGACGGCAAGCCGTGTCCCGCGGCTCATCAGCGAAAAATGCTACCCACAGCCTGATCGGCTCGCCAAATCGAGAGAGAAGTGGAACGAAGCAGGCGCGAAACGTAGAAGGGGCGCCCAACCCTGTTGCTGCTAGTGTGAATTTCGCCTTGCCCCAACCCTCGGCAGGCAATTTTTCCGGCTCCGACACTCGGTCGGCGTACCGCGTTGACACCTCATCATCGACGCGGAAACGCGAGCCCCAGGAGGAACACATGCCCGAACCCACGTACCCCACCACGGCAGAGCAGGTCGATCGCTGCAACGAGACTGGCCGTACGCCGGTCGTCTTCGTGCACGGACTCTGGCTGCTGCCAAGCAGCTGGGACCGCTGGGCCGCGGTCTTCGAGGAGGCCGGCTACACGGCGTTGACGCCGGGATGGCCGGATGATCCCGAGACCGTCGAGGAGGCCAAGGCCAACCCGGAGGTCTTCGCGAACAAAACTATCGGGCAGGTGGCCGACCATTTCGCCGAGATCATTGGGGAGCTGAAGAACAAGCCGGCCGTGATCGGGCACTCCTTCGGGGGCCTGCTCACGCAGATGCTCGCCGGCCGCGGGCTCTCGGCCGCCTCGGTGGCGGTCGACCCCGCGCCCTTCCGGGGTGTGCTGCCGCTGCCCATCTCTGCGCTGAAGGCGGCATCGCCCGTCCTCGGCAACCCGACCAATCGCCACCGCGCTGTCCCGCTCACGTACGACCAGTTCCGCTACGCCTTCGCGAACGCCGTCAGCGAGGACGAGGCCAAGGAGCTGTATGAGACCTACGCCGTGCCGACGCCGGGTGCGCCGCTCTTCCAGGCGGCGACCGCCAACCTCAACCCGTGGACCGAGGCGAAGGTGGACACGAAGAACCCCGACCGCGGACCCCTGCTGATCATCTCCGGCGAGAAGGACCACACGGTCCCACCGGCGATCGCCAACGCCTCCTACAAGAAGCAAGAGCGCAACGAGGGCGTGACCGAGATCGTCGAGATCCCCAATCGCGGGCACGCGCTCACGATCGACAGCGGCTGGCGCGAGGTCGCCGATACGGCCCTCGCGTTCGTGCAGCGCTTCGCCAACGCTCATGAACCTCAGCCGGCGGGGCGCGCATTGGCGGCAACTCGATAAGGGTTGCCAATTCGTTACGAACGCGCGCCTGCCGAGTTACGCGCCCCCGTAAGAGTCCAGCGCATGACCAAGGCGCTCGTGTCTGTTCTCGCGTTCGCATCCATGCTCGCGGGTTGCAGCAGCGGAGCCCAGGAAGCGGGTCCGGTTCCGACCGTGCCTACCTCGACTGGTCAGACGACTGCTCCGACCGAACCCACACCGAGTACCTCGACAAATGCATCCACGCCGATCGCGCTTTGTGCGGACAAGACGGCAGCGGTCAAGGTGGATTCCGAGCAGGGCGCCGCGGGGACGATCCGCACGGTGTGGCGGGTTAGGAACACCGCTCAGCACCCCTGCCGCTCGTTCGGGTATCCCGGCATGGACTTCCATAGCTCGAGCGGCTGGCTGGGTGTCCAGGTTCGCCGCGGCGGCTTTCCCGATATCGATCAGCCGCCTGTACGAGTCGTCGTTGACCCAGGCCACTCGCTGTACTTCGTGAGCTACTGGAACGACGTGACGACGAACGCAGAACCGTGCACTGAGTTCGACCGCGTCAAGGTGACGCAGCCGGACAACTTCGCCCCGGTGAAGCTGGCCTCGTCCGGGTGCTTGAACCCGCAGTCAGTGGACGTGGGACCGGTAACCGGCAGCCCGCCCTCGTAGCACGTAGCCGCGCTCAAGCGGTAACGCCGCGGCGCGTCTCCCTTGCGGACGAAGCGTCCAAGACGGACCGACCTACATGCGACTCCACATCAGCGGGTCGCACCCTTGGCTGGCTCCTCTGCGGCTTTCGTCGAGGACGTTGAATGGTTCAAATGAGCAGGCAGTCTTGCGTGATCGCCGCGCCCATCACTTCCTTCTCTACGGAAAAAGCGAGCGAGACCCCAAACAGCAAGGGCACCGAGACCGGCAACCAAAGTAACGGTCACGATCAAGTTCGCGTACGGCACCTCCAGGAGCTTCAGGCCGCTCAAGCAAAGAGCTCCCGCCAGGGCGAAACGCAGCGTTCGCTCCGGCACCCCGACGCTCACCTGACTTCCGATCAGGACCCCCGGAATGGAACCAAGTAGGAGCCAGGCGATTGCTCGGAGCTCAACGTTGCCGGCGATGAGGTGGCCGAAGCCGGCGACCCACAAGAGAGCTGCCGCGTGGAAGATGTCGGTCCCCACGATCGAGCGTGCGGCCAAAGGGAACGCGATGAGCATCGCCAGGGCAAAGAGCGTCCCGCTGCCGACCGAAGTAAGCCCGACGACGAATCCGCCGACCGAGCCGATCGCGATGGCAACAATGCGGTCACGCCCGCTCGGTCGCCCCATCTCAACGACGGAGCCCGTCCGGTGTGTAAACGCCTTTGCAAGGAAGGCCAGCCCGCCGACGATCAGCGTGTAGCCCAGCACCTTCCCTTGCACGGAGTCGACACCATCGCCGTACCTTCGCGTGAGGAAAGTCGTCGTCCAGACGCCAACGAGCGACATAGGCGCGCTCCCGAGGAGCATCCAGCAGCCCAGGCGCGCCCTCACCGTTCCCAAACGACGGTGGCGCACAGCGCCGAACGACTTGAAGACGGCACCGTGCAAGATGTCCGTCCCGACCGCAACCGCCGGGTTGAAGTTGAAGAGGAAAATCAGGATCGGAGTCATCAGCGACCCGCCCCCCATTCCCGTCATTCCGACGAGTACGCCGATCAGAAGGCCCGCGATGGCAAGGCGCGGATCATTCACGTGCGTCTCTCCCAAGACCCCTCGACATCAGTAGGATCGTAGGGGCCAGCCTCGAGAGCTAGTAGACGACGAGAACGTCGCAGGACGCGCCTCGGAGAACGTTCTGAGCGACGCTTCCCTCGACCAGGCGCTCGAAGAACCCCTTCTTGCGAGTGCCTACCACCAAAAGATCGACCTGTCGTTCCTTGGCGAGGCGGAGGATGGCTTCGGCCGGCGGGCCGACCGAGGAGACAAGCTCGCCGGAAAGTCCCCGCCGCTTCAGGTAGCTGCCAGCCTCGTCGAGCCGCTGTCTGGCCTCTCTGTCCGCCTCTTTGACCTCCGAGCGCTCTACGGGTGCCACGACGTTCGTGACGATCAGCGTGGCCTTCGTCTCTTCAGCAAGGTCAGCGGCGCGCGCCAGAGTTCCGCTCTCGGGATCGTCGTAGGCGACGAGAATTTTCTTGTATACGGGCACGGCCTCGCCGAAGCCTAGCGCTGTGGTTCTCACCCCGATCCGCCGGGTGAGGACTGCGACCACACCGCCTGCTCCCACGGACTCGTTTCGATAAGAAAGGCCCTTTTGCGGGCCCTTCCTAGACTCCCCGGGTTGGACTCGAACCAACAACCCTCCGGTTAACAGACGACGTTGCCAGACCATGCAACGTATTCTTGCGCCCTGACAAGCCTGTTCCGTCGCGGTGAGATCAGCTGAGATCAGGTCAGGCAGGCAAAAGTTCAGCCAAAACTGACTTCCTACTGGCGCTTGGCGTACGCCGGTGAGGGACCGAAGTCCACCGCCACGCACGGCTCGTCGCCGATGACCCAGGCGTCATGTCCCGGCTCGATGCGAGCAACGTCCCCTGGTCCGACCTCTATCTCTGTTCCGTCATCCATCGCAACGCCCATGCGACCCGAGAGAGCGTAGAGAAAGTGCGGAGACTGGCAGCTATCTGTCCCTGCGATGGGCTTCACATGTTCAGACCATCGCCACCCCGGCTCGAACGTCCCTCGGAGGACCGTGCCGCCACCGATATTGATGACCTCCGCCTGCCCCTTGTCCGCGAACGGCCGGATCTCGTCCGGGGAATCCAAACTCTTCACTTCGATCGTGGCCACCTCACCACTCCTTTCTGGCGTTGGTTTCCGCCAGTATCGGCTTGCGTTGACGTCGACTTCTTACCACTGACGACGATATACCTGAGGGGACCGCCCTCAATAGCTAAAAACAGTGGCCGGCTCGTCGCCGATCCACTCCCAGAGGGGGGTGGCGCCCCCCAGCTTGGCGTTTGGGACGAGCTGAGAGTCGTCAAGCTTTCGAGCGCTAAAACAGATCGGGCAGACCAGCAGCTCGCCCCCGCGGTCCTCGTACTGCTGCACCAGCCGCGGGACTGGCGGACACCCGTCGCAGGCAACGGCGTCGCCGTAGCCGGGTAGGGCAAGTCGTACTGCCTCCTTGGTCAAGAACATCGTCACCGTCTTTCCTTGCTCTACCGCCGCTCCGCCGACAAGGAAAGCCACGGTGACGCGTTCGGCGTCTTCCAGCCCAGTGGCCAGGTTGATCACGACCTTGCCTGCCATCTCTACCTTCCTTTCTTGAACGCCTTCACAGTGCTGCCACGTGCTCCGTACTTCTCAGCCTTCCGGCGCGTGTCCTCGAAGGCTGAGTTGGCGTAGGTCTCCACAAGATCGCCTGTCTCGATTCGTTCAAAGCCGTGTCGCTCGAGAAGGCGTCCGTACTCTGCTTCCAGCAGAGCGCCGGCAATTCAGCCGGTCCAGAGATCGATCTTCCGTCGCCCCTCTTCTGACACGGGGTTCTGGATCGTCACATCAGCAATCTGGATGCGACCCCCAGGGCGTAGAACGCGATGGATCTCGGAGAAGACCGCATCCTTGTCGGGAGCCAGGTCGATGACCCCGTTCGAGATGACGACGTCGAAACTCTCGTCCTCGAACGGCAGGCTTTCCGCCTCTCCCTCGATGAAGGCCACGTTCGTTGCCCCAATCTCGGCTGCGGCAGCTCGCGCCTTCCGAAGCATCTCCGGCGTCATGTCCAGTCCCGTCACGCTCCCGTCGGCGCCCACCATCTGCGCGGCCACAAGGGAGTCGGTCCCTGCGCCCGAGCCGACGTCGAGGACAGCCTCGCCGCGCTGGAGTGTCCCGAGCGCGAAGGGATTCGCTACCCCGGCAAACGACTCGGCCGCCGCCTCGGGTAGGCGGTCGACGAGTTCGGGCGGGTAGCCAAGATCAAGGACCCAGGCGCGCCCGGTCGGAAAGATGAAATCCTCCTCCGGCTCCTCGGAAACGCGCGCGTAGGTCTTCTTGATCTCGCACCTCAGAACCTCGACGTCGATCTCTACCTCGACAGCCATCGTGCCTCCTTTTCGCGTTGAGACGGTGCGGGTCGACCCATGCCGGGTAGCTGGCTTTCATCCGTGTCCTCTTCGCGCATGTCGAGCACGGGAAGCCCCGCGGCCTTCCAACCGGCAAAGCCCCCAACGATGTCCGTCGACGTCCGGCAGCCGAGATCGCGCAGCGTGGCCGCAGCGAAGCTCGAGGAGAAGCCGTGCGCGCAGAAGACGATCACCCTCTGTTCGAGACGGACATGGGGGTTGGAATAACCCGAGTCTGGATCGACGCGCCACTCGAGTACGGAGCGCGGGATGTGAATCGAGCCGGGGACGATCCCATCGCGCTGCCGCTCGTCGGTGGAGCGAAGATCGACGAGCACAGCACCCTCCCGCGCCGCCTCGAAGGCATCTGTCGGTTCGAGGCGGGGGGCGATACGGCGCTGTGCCTCGGCGAGCAGCTCCGCCGCTGTTCGGCGTAGCGGCGCCGGGCGAGAACCCCAACGGGTCGTTGCCACCCAGATGCCGCTCCCCGCGGTGAGCGCCGAGACAACTGCGATTGCCACTCCGGCCCCGAAGGCGTCGGCGACAAGGCCCGCCAGGAGCGCCCCGACAACGAAGCCGAAGTCTCGCCAGAAGCGATAGACGCCGACAATCTGTGCCCGGTCGACGGGCTGTGCGACATCGGAGACGGCCGCAATCAAGGTTGGGTAGACGAGGGCCGTGCCGATGCCGAGCAGGACCGCCGCTCCGAGCGCAGTCACGAATTCCCCGCCGCCGGCAGCGAGCAGGGCGAGCGCGCCGGCCTGGACAAGCATCCCGGCGACGATGAGCGGCTTGCGACCTGTGTGGTCGGAGAGAGCGCCAGTGGCCAGTTGGCCCATGCCCCAGACGGCAGGGTAAACGGCGGCGACGATCCCTACTTCGGTGACGCTGGCGCCATTCGCTGCCAAGTAGAGGGGGGCCAGTCCCCACGCCAGCGCATCGTTGAGGTTGTTGACGAGGCCCGCCTGTGAGCAGGCACGTAGGACGCGATCTCTCACGGTTCCCCGGACGAACGCGGAGCGCAGGCTGCTCGCGACTGCGGCTCCCCGCAGGCGCTGCTCCTCGTCTACATGGGCGCCTGTATCGCGAATGAAGAGAAGCGAAACGAGCATCCCCAGTCCGGCGATGAGCGCCGCGCCTATCCAAATGAGCGTTCGGGGCGCGAAGGTCGCAGCGAGCGCGCCGGTGGCGAAGGCGGTCGCGGCGACGCCCAGGTAGCCCGCCGACTCGTTTAGCCCGAGCGCGAGACCACGCCGCCTAGGACCGACGAGGTCGATCTTCATCACGACCGTCATCGACCAGGCCAGTCCTTGGTTCAGGCCGAGGAGGGCGTTGGCGGCGACGATCACCCACCAACTCGGCGCGAGGGCGATCAACACGGGAACCGGCAACGCAAAGAGCCAGCCGAGGATGAGCAGACGCTTTCTCCCAACCCGTTCCGCGAGACCACCTGCGGCCAGGTTCGCGAGCGCCTTGGCAATGCCGAAGGCGACGACGAAGGAGAGGATGGCGCTCTTCGAGGACAGGCCGAAGTCGTCTTTTCCGATCAGCGGAAGGACGCTTCGCTCGAGGCCGACCATCGCCCCGACGAAGGCGTTCAGGGCAACAAGAAGCGCGAACTGACCGGCGTTCGCCCGAAGCCCGAGGCGAACCGCCGCTGCCGTCATGCCTGGGTCGGCGAGAGCCCGAGTCTGTTGGCTTCCACGATGGCCCTCTGGTCGGCGGGAGGCGGCGGTATGTCGACCAGAAGAGCACGCGCGAAGGCGTCCTCATCTCCTTGAGCAAGCGCCTGGTTATGGCTTCGCTCGAAGCCAATGGACGAGAACGGGTTTGCCGAGAGCGCCCGTCCACAGACGGACCCACCGAAATGGCTCGGGTAGACGAGGATGTGGTCCGGTAGCTCGAGCAGGCGTGCGAGCGAGCGGAAAAGTTCCCGGGCGCGTTGTTCGGGGTCCCCACCCGCGTGCAGGTCAGGTCGACCGACATCGCCGACGAGGAGCGAGTCGCCGGTGAAGACGAGCCAGGGCTCCTCTGTTCCCCGTCGCCGGTCGGCCACGAGGTAGGAATGGTGGGCCGGGGCGTGCCCCGGCGTGGCGAGGGCGCGCACGATGGTGTTTCCAAGCTCGACGACGTCGCCGTCACCGAGGGCGATATGGGGAAACTCGACCCCCGCCTCCGTTGGAAGGTATGCCGTCGCTCCCGAGGCCTCGACCAGCGCAGGAAGTCCCGAGACGTGGTCGGCTTGAACGTGCGTCTCGAAGACGGCCGCGATCGGGGCACCCGCACGCTCGGCCGCCTCGAGGTAGTGCTCGAGGAGCTCAACGTGTGGATCGACGACAGCAAGCTGCGAGCGAGAAAGACAGCCAAACAGGTAGCTCGCGCAGGCCGTCTCCTCGTACAGGAACGGGCGCAGAATCATTGCCTCGCCAAAGGCTAAGGCGTAGGCTTCTATCGTGCTAGGCGAAATCACCGATATCGACCATCGTCATGGCCGATAAGACACTCTCGCTCCTCTGGGACTCGACGCGCTTGCGCCTGCTCGTCGAGGTCGAACGGCACGGGAGCGTCTCGGCTGCCGCACAAGCAGTCGGGATCGGCCAATCGAGCGCGAGCGAGCACCTCCGCTTGCTCGAGACGGCTGCGGGGCAACGCCTCATCGAGCGAAACGGGCGTGGGAGCAGGCTCACCGAAGCCGGGCGTGTGCTCGCCTCGAGCGCAAGCCAGGCCCTGGCGACACTGGCCGCAGGCGAGGAGGAAGTTCATGCGCTCGCCGGCCTGGACGCGGGCACGATCCACATTGGCGCCTCGACAACTCCGGGTGTCTATCTCCTCCCCGACACCCTTGGCTGTTTTCGCCGCGATCATCCCAACGTCGCAGTCGAGGTCGAGATCGCAGCGACCGGCGAGATCCTCGAGCGCCTCCTTTCGGGCCGAATTCAACTCGCGCTCGTCGGTGAGACAGCAGTGGACGAGCGCGTCGAGCTTGAGCCGTTCCTGAGCGACGAGATCATCGGCATCGCCAAGCCTGGCGGCCTCTTGGAAATTCGGACCGGGAAGGTAAAGCCTGGGGCTCTCGGCGAGCAGACGCTACTCGTACGAGCGGCGAACTCGAGCACGCGGCAGATTGCCGAACGCGCGCTCTTCGCGGCCGGTGTGAGCGTCGAGAGAGTGTGGGAGCTTGACTCGAGCGAGGCGATCAAGCGGGCCGCCCGCGAAGGGCTAGGCGTGGCTTTCCTCTCGCGCTACGCAGTCGCCGAGGAAGTCGAACGCGGCGAACTCGAGAGCTTCCGCCTCGCCGGCCGCCCGCCGATCGAGCGCAGGCTTTACATCGCCCGCCTCGCCCGTCGCCCCCTGAGCCCCAGCGAGCGCGGGTTTATCGAAACGCTCAAGCGTTGTTGCGCGAAGAGCGCCGACTTCGCCGCGGCCTGCGTCGCCTAGACACATTTTGGTCGCCCTGGCGGCCGGAGCTCGCACCCCCTATCTTCGCGCGGCACCGTGAAACCAGAAGGGGCGGTCTTTGCCCCCCCTTCTGTCGTAACCCCTCCTAAAGACGGGGACTTGGCCTGAGGGGCGACGCTTCTGCGCCGCCCCTCACGGTTACGTGTCACTACCGCTGCAATCTGGAACCGCGGTAGTCGCTCTGAACGCCAGCACGGGCGAACGCCTGCGTTCGGGCCGTGGCTAGCGGACCCTGCAACAGGGCGAGGTGGACCAGCGCCGTGACGGCTGCGTCACTCATCTGGTCGAAGCCCGTCAGGTTGAGGTTGTTGATCGTGTCGCAGGCCTGGTGGTAGCAGTGGTCGTAAGCCACCCTCTACCACCAGCTCTGGAGGCACCCATCGAGCGTCCGGGTACGCTTTCCTATGGCCAGTCGAGAGTGTCGCGGGATTCATTTTGCTGTGGCGCTTCGCGGCCAGCCGGTCAGCCTCTGAGGCAGCCGAGCGCCGGGCGCAGCAGCTGATCGCGGTGAGCTTCTTCGTGCTCGCGTCTTACATCGGGATCGAGGCGATCCGAACCCTCGTCGGCGCACACCACCCGGAGGCCAGCTGGGTCGGGATCGGGCTGGCAGCGTTCACTGCGCCCACGATGCCTCTGCTCGCCCTTGCCAAGCGTCGGGTTGGCAATAGGCTCGGTTCCTCGGCGACGGTCCAGGAGGGCGTGCAGAACATGGTCTGCGCCTACCTCTCCGTCGCCCTTCTCGTCGGCCTCCTCGCGAACGCGCTGCTCGGATGGTGGTGGGCCGACCCGGCCGCGGCACTCGTAATCGCAGCCGTCGCTTTCCGCGAAGGCCGCGAGAGCTGGCGTGGGGATGGCTGCTGTGAGACCTGCTGACTGACTAGCCGCCAAGCTCCCGGGTTGGACTCGAACCAACAACCCTCCGGTTAACAGACGACCGTTGCCAGGTCATGCAACGTTAACCATGCGGGGTTCCGAGGTCTGTCCGGTCCGCTGAGATGAGCTGAGATCAGCTCAGGCGGGCAAAAGTTCAGCCAAACGTTCGTCGCCGGACGGAGGCGCAGAAGACGAACTTCTTCGGATCGATTTCTACGCGTCCTCGACCCACCTCACCGACTTCGACGCTCGCGAGCTAGGCTCGTTTGGCGCATCCGCCGAGAGGCCTCCGGCCGCCGTGTTTCCGAGACGCTCACAAGGAGCCGCACGGGATCGGCGCCATGCGGAGCGAGGGCGGAGACGGATTAAGCGCCTGGACAAGTCCCTGAGAGTCCAAGAGGATTCCAGGTCATGATCGACCAGGACCTGACCCAGCGAGCGTTCACCACGATCTTGGAGCACTTCGTGACGACGGGCCGGGCACCCCACTACGCCGAGCTGGCCGAGGCTCTCGACATCAGCTCAGACGAGGCGCGCGAAGTCCAGCGTGCTGCCGTCGAGGCAGCTCCGCTCGCGAGCTGCTGGCTCGCTCACGACACGGATTACATCGAGTCGTGGGCGCCCTTCAGCAACGTTCCAACGCACTACCTGATCACCGTCGAGGGCATCCAAAAGTGGTACGGCCAATGAGGGATGGAGTCGCTGGCCGTGCGCTGGCTCTTCCCTGGGCGAGAGGTAGTGGTCGATTCCAAATGCCTCGATTGTGGTGGATCGATCCGCCTGCGTATGCGCGATGACGAGATCCTCGAAATCGATCCGCAAACGGCCGTCGGGTATATGCCCTCACCGTTCGCCGCATCGAGAGTCGGTTCCGCGGCGTTCAACTGAGCACGCATGAATCTCTTCCGGTCGGAAGAGCACCTTACGCGGTGGATGCACCACTGGCATGCGGCCGGCGACTACGTGCTGTCCGTGGGTGAGTGGGCGACGGTCTTCAGCGCGCCGACATTCCGAAGACGCCTCGAGCCTGATTACCTCGCCCGCGCTCCCGAGTATCTCGAGGACTACCGACGAGCCCTGCGCGCAGCCGGCAAGTCGCTCCCCGCCCCGGACCGGATTCTCTCGACGGTGCTGTTTACGGACATCGTCGACTCAACACGACACGCTGCCCTCGTCGGCGACTTCGAATGGCGCGCACTCGTCAGGCGTCACGACGACATCGTTCGAAGCCAGCTTCAACACTTCGCAGGGAGGGAGATCGATCGGACGGGAGACGGATTCCTGTCTGCCTTCGATAGCCCGGCCAGGGCGATTCGATGCGCGCAGGCGATCGGTGCGGCAATGCACAGCATCGGTCTACGCGTGCGTGCGGGCGTTCACTCGGGAGAGTTCGAGGTTCTCGGTGCACATCTCGGCGGCATCGCCGTTCACATCGGAGCCCGGATCAGCGCGCTCGCCGGGCCAGACGAGGTACTCGTCTCGCAGACCGTCAACGAGGCCGTCATCGGCTCGGGGATCACGTTCGAGGACCGCGGCGTCCACGAGCTCAAGGGCGTTCCCGGCCAATGGCAGCTGTACGCCGTCGCGTCCTAAGCGACGGAGCTACACCCGGACGGAAAAGCTTGCCTCGCCGACCCGCGGGCCCATGACGACGTCGACGCGCAACTCCCCTCCATCCGCGAGATCAAGAATCGCGCCATGGATCTGCTCTCCATGAGCCACGAACATCGCCTCTGGCAGCCGTAAGAACCCGCGGTCGCTCACCTCAAACCGGTAGTCGCAAACCACCGTTGATCCATCCAGGAGCGCCAGCCGGCCGATCGACACGAGTCGAAGCCCAGGTCGACGAGGTTCGATCGGTTTCGTACCATCGTCGCCGGTGGAGCAAGACGAAGCTCGAAGACTCGCCTCCGAGTACATTCGGGCGGACCCCGGCGCGGCTGAGGCGTATCAGGTGCTCGGAGCGGCGATCACCGCCCTCCTCCCCGATATCGACGCGGGCGCGGTCGTCGAGTTCAACGGTGAGTCGACCCTCGTTGGCGTGGCTGGAACAACCGTCTTCACGGTCCACGTCGAAGGTTCAGCTCCTGAAGCTCGCTTGGTGACGACGGCGCGTACGGTCTCGAAGGAAGAAGCCTCTGTTTCATGCGAGGAAACAATCGGGCAGCCGGGCCCGCTTGCACGCAGATGCGTTTGGACGATCTCGCTCTCCGACGACGAACCCCAGATGATGATCGAGACACATCAGGTCATGCGCGGCGGTTTTCCGGACGAACGAGCTCCGACTTCGAAGGAATCCTTGGCGCGTGCGCTCGCGCGAGCCGCCGGATGGGCCGTCCCAGTCGACGATCCGAGCGAGGGCCTTTTCTAAAGCGCGCGGCGCTACTGGGCCCGTCGCCAGCTTCCCTCCAAGCGCCGGACCTGTGGCTCCACGTTGCTGTAGACGCGAGGCTCCAGCACTCAAGGACTATGTCCCGTTTGTCGTCCTGTCGACGCCCGATCTCGAGGCGCGAGATCGCTGCTCCCTTGCGTCATCCTCGTCCAGTCCGACCAGATCGATGCGGACGACCTGCCCGAGAAGGCCCGTCGGTTCGCAGACCTCGACCTGGACGGGAATGAGTTTCCGCTTGAGGCCTTCTGGATCGTCGGCAAAGGCGGCACCCCATTCCGGCTGGGGGAAGGCGGCGCCCAGGTAAGCGGGGGAAACCACGGCGATCGTTCGCTCCGAGATCTTGGCCGCTCGGTCCATTTCGACAACGAAGTTGGAACCAGGAACGAAGTCCCAGGCCTGCAGGATCGTGGTGTAGCCGGTGTCCTCGAGCTGCCAGGCGATCCACTCGGCCCACGCGCGATCCGCGTGGTTGTACGAGATGAAGAAATCGACGGACGTGGGCGCTGTGGTCACGCTCCTACTGCGCCGTGATCAGGCTCGATGAAACGAAGCCGAGGTCAGTCGGCCACTGCGCCTCGACGTCAACGCTTTCGAGCAGAGCCATGAGGTCAGGCCGCGGCTGTTCGGGCAGGAGAACCGAGAGCCTTACGGGCTCGTCGACAAAGCGGCGGTAATCGAGAAGCTGACCGATCGCCATGCGCACGGCCTCGCGAGTCACCGACCCCTTCGCTTCGACGAGCGTCTTCGTCGTCTTGTCATAGAGGTCACAGAAGATGGGCCTGTACTCCCCAGTGGGAACGATCTTCAGGCGCCCCACGTCGTGCCCCACTTGGCGTAGCTCGAGTTCAAGCCCATGAACGAGCCGCTGTTCTCGTCGCTCAGCCTCGCGCTGCTCGGGAGGAAGACTAGGCAGGCCCTAACTCTCGCCGCGCAGGATTTCGCTCGCGGTGAGGAAGACCTCACCAGTCATCGCGGCATGGCGGTACTTCCGACGTAGTAGGTCGACAAGATCGATCCGTTCCTCGAGCACAGCCAGAAGATCGCCTCCGTCGGCGAGAATCAACGGCGAACCGCGGCGCGAGTGCTTCTCCAAAGCGGAACGCTCGAAGCCGGCGACAGACATGAAGAGTCCGAGGGTGTTCTCGGCCTTGTCGTCGACCTTGGATTTGAAGGCGGTCAAGTCGTCGCGAGTTGCGGCTTCCCGCCGCCAGCGTGCCTCCAGAAGGTAATGACACGCGTCGAGGGTGAACCCCCCATCGACCTGTTCTCCGGTCAGGCGGAACGGCCGACGTGGATCGAGGTCGAAAACGTCAAAGAGGTCGCGCAGCCATCGCTCGAAACTGAAGCCGCGGCGCTGCGCATTGTCCATTGGGAAAAGCTCGAAGTACTCACCCCGCAATTGACCCAGCGCCTCAGACACCGCACGCTGCACATCAACGCGCGCGCGTTCAGATTCGATTCGCTCTCGGTCCATGGCTTGCTCGGCAAGCTGCTGTTCATGAGGATCGATGTGCCGCCGGAGCCGACCGACGCTCTGCTTAGCTCTTGCGATCTTTTCGGGTGCATCCTCAAGCCAAGCGAGATGGGGAAAATCATCCATGGCAGCGACGTCCACCATTAAGCGAAGCAAGAGATCGCGGTGCAACTCTTGCCCGGAAACAAGCCGATCTATGAAGCGTCGAACCGACTCGCGCTTGTAGACGCCTGGGTTGAGCCAGTCGATTCCCTGAAGGAGCCGTTCGTCCTCTACCTCGGCCCGTAAGTAGTCAAGAAGATCGCGTTTGCGCCAGAAGGAATCGATGAGCGCTTCCTTGAGCGCATCGATCGCGTTGGGCGAAATCCTCTTTACCGTCTGCAAATCCGCTGCACAGGATATCCGCGGCATCCGACGGTTCCTCCTTGGCATCTTGGACAATGCGGGCATATGGAGGCCGTCGTGGGACTGCGTTCCCGGGAGTGGCGCTTCTCGCCCCGGGCCGCCGACGTCGGCTACAACGCCAGTCGCGGTCCGTGCGCCCCGCCAAGCCAAAAGTTGGGCAAAAGTCTTGACCTCCTGAGAGCCGTAGAAAACCAAAAGGCCCGCGTTTGCGGGCCTTTCTCACACTCCCCGGGTTGGACTCGAACCAACAACCCTCCGGTTAACAGCCGGATGCTCTGCCAATTGAGCTACCGGGGAACGGCTGCCCCAGTGTAGCGAGGGCTAGGTGAAGGCCACTTCCTGCAGGGCCTCCTGGATCCGGGCCAGGACGGCCTGAAGCTCCTTCGTCCGTTCGAGATCGGCGCTGGTCACCTCGCCGCGCCCGAGCTCAGCGAGCTCACGCCGCACCAGCCGTTCCTCCAAGCGCAGGAAGAGCTGCTTGGCAGCTTCGTCGTTCAGCCCTTCCCGCTCTGCAGTCGCGTCGAGCTCCGCGCGGAGCGCGATCAGCTCGTCGTCCGGCTCGGCCTCGCCGGCGAGATAGGCCCGAAGACGGCGGTGGAGGGGGTCATCGAAATGCCGGTCGTCGAGGTCGCGCAGGTAGCGCTCTGCCAGCTCGGGATGGACGGTGCAGACCGCGAGAAGGTCGCGTTCGAGCCGCTCCCCTGCGTCGACCAGCTTGCGCCTGGCCTCGCCGAAGACGGGCGCGCTGGTCGCGTCCACGCGCAGCGGAATATTGAGGCGGTTGGCCGCGTACTTGGCCGCGTGCTCCTGATCAGGCCCTCGCGGCGCTTTCAGGATCAGCGCCTGGACGGCGTCGAAGGCACCTTGCGGGCTCGGCGCCCGGTCGATCTCGAGCTTTACGCGGTGGACGAGGTACTCGGTCGCGGCTTCCAGCCGCTGCTCGAATTCGTCCGCGGCGTCGGCCGGATCGGTGCCGGGAGGGAGCGGCACGACCCAAACTTCCTCGAACTGGCGGTACGCAAGCTCCATCCCGCGGAGCGTCGCTTCGGCACCGGCGGCGTCGGCGTCGAAGCAGAGATAGATGCGCGGAGTGAGGCGGCGGAGCTCCCGCAGCTGCAGCTCGGTGAGTGCCGTCCCCATCGATGCGACGGCCGAATCGAGACCGCGCTGATGGAGGGCCATTACGTCGGTGTAGCCCTCGACCACGACCGCCCGGCTCTCCTTGGCGATCGTCGCGCGGGCCCGGTCGAGCCCATAGACGATCGAGCTTTTGCGGAAGAGCTCACCCTCCGGCGAATTCACGTACTTGGCCTTGATGGGGTCGTCCTCCGAGAGCCGCCGGGCACCGAACCCGAGTACCCGGCCGCGTGCGTCGGCGAGCGGGAAGACGAGCCGACCGGTGAAGTAGTCGTTCCCGCGCCTGTTCACGAGGCCGGCGGCGACCAGCTCCTCATGTGAGTAGCCCTTGGCCCGCGCCTTGGCGGCCAGGCGGTCGCCGCCCGGCGAGAGCCCGAGACGAAAGCGCCGGCAGATCTCCTCCGTGAGACCGCGCTCGGCGAGGTACGCCCGGACCGGTTCACCGGCCTGCGATTCCCATAGATGGCGCTCGTAGAACTTCGCCGCCGCCTCGAGGAGCGCGTACAGGCGGTCTCGACGGCTGCGACGGGCCTCGAATCCCGGAGCAGTCTCTTCGTATTCGAGCTGCACCCCGTAACGATCTGCCAGCCATTCGACCGCGGACGCGAACTCGAGCCCCTCGGTCTCCCGCACGAACTTGATCAGGTCGCCTCCTTCGCCACAGGTAAAGCAGTGGTAGAGCTTCTCGACGGCGTTCACCGAGAAGCTGGGGTTCTGGTCGTCGTGGAATGGACAGCGGCCCGTCCACTGAGCGCCGGAGCGACGGAGCTGCGTCCGGCCCGAGACGATCTCGACCATGTCCGCCGCTGCGACAACCTCTTCGACCGACGTGCGCTTGATCAGTGCCATGCGAGCGCGAAGCGGTCGGTCATGCCCGAAACGTAGTCGGTGACGCGCTCGTGGAGCTCGCCTGGTCTGGTCTCCGGAAGCTCTTCCGGGTGCTCGAGCAGATGGTCGAAGATGCGACGGAGCGTCTCGGCTGCTGTCGTGCGCTGCTCGTCGGCGGCCGGCCCGAGGTACACGCGTTCGAACATGAACGCGCGCAGGTTGAGCATCGCGTGGCCGATCTCCCCGCTTTGGACGATGTCGCCGGCCGCCGAAGAAGCCTCGACCAGGTCATGGACGAGCGTATCGATCCTGCGCGACCCCCGGTCACCGAGGAGCTCGATGTCGTCGAGTGGCAGCTCGTCGTGAACGAGGAGTCCGGCGCGAAGAGCGTCGTCGATGTCGTGGTTGATATACGCGACACGGTCGACCACGCGGACGATCTTGCCCTCGAGCGTCCCCGGCTCTGACGGGCCCGTGTGATGGAGGATCCCGTCACAGACCTCCGCGGTCAGATTCAGGCCTCGGCCGTCGCGCTCGAGCAACTCGACGACCCGGAGGGACTGCTCGTTGTGCCGGAAGCGCCGCCCGAAGCGCTCGTAGAGGATCTCGTCCAGTACTTCCTCTCCCGTGTGACCGAACGGCGGATGTCCGAGGTCATGGCCGAGCGCGATGGCTTCCGTCAGGTCCTCGTTGAGGCGAAGCGCCCTCGCCACCGTGCGTGAGATCCCGGCCGTCTCGAGCGTATGGGTCAGCCGTGTCCGGTAGTGGTCGCCTTTCGGATCGATGAAGACCTGCGTCTTGTGCTTCAGCCGGCGGAAGGCCTTCGAGTGGACGATCCGGTCTCGGTCCCGCTGGAACGGCGTCCGCAGCCGGCACTCATCTTCTTCGTCATACGCGCGGCCGCGCGTGTCGTACGAGCGCACCGCGAGCGGCGATAGCCAGCTCTCTTCCTGCTCGCGCACGCGAGACTCGAACTCGTCGGCCACTCGTCCAGCTAGATCGGGCATCTTCTCCCCCACGCTAGACGATGATGGGGACGGTTCCGCCGTCAACGCTCCAGGCGGCTCCTGTGACGAAGTTGGCGCGATCCGAGCACAGAAAGGCGATCACCGCTGCGATTTCCCCCGGCTCGGCAAGGCGCCCCAGCGGGCGTCCCTTTCCGACGTCCGCGAGCACCTCCTCGCGGCTCTTCCCGCTCCGCTTCGCCGTCTGGTCGGCGAGACCGCCGTCGGCGAGCCAGGCCTGAGAGGCGGTCGGCCCCGGAGCCACGGCGTTGCAGAGAATCCCCTCCTTGGCGTAGACGTCTGCGACCAGCCGCGAGAGAGAAAGCACCGCGGCCTTCGTGACGCTGTAGTCGGGCATCCCCGTCGACGGGCGCTTCCCCGCAGTCGAGCTGACGTTGACGATGCGGCCGAAGCCACGCTCGCGCATGCCGGGTAGCACCGCCTGGATCGTGCGGACGTAGCTCATGACGTTCAGCTGCCAGAGCTGTTCCCAGTTTTCGTCGGTGAGCTCGTCGAACGAGCGGATCTCGGCGAAGCCGACGTTGTTGACGAGGATCTCCACCGGCCCGACCTGCCGCGCGGCTTCGCCGATGAGCTCCCCGGGCGCTTCAGGCTGCGCCAGATCGCCCGGAACGTGCAGCGCCTCCCCCACGCCGGGCCCCGTTTCACGCCGCCCGGACGTGACGACGCGGGCGCCCTCATCCGCCAATAGGGCAGCAGTTTCCCGCCCGATCCCCCCTGTGGAACCCGTGACGACGCAGACGCGATCTTTGAGGCCCAGATCCAAGACCGTCCTACGATAACGACGTGACCACCATCTTCCTCGCGCGGCATGGTGAGAGCGACTGGAACGTCGAGAAGCGCTTCCAGGGCCACAGCGACCGCCCGTTGACGGAGCGCGGCCGAGTGCAGGCACACGCCTTGGCAGATCTGGTCGGCTCCGAGAAAATCGACGCGGTCTACACGAGCCCGCTCAGCCGGGCGCGGGAGACCGCCGAGATCGTTGCCGCGCGCGCCGGGCTCGAGGCGGTGGCGCTGCCGGAGTTGCGGGAGGTCGACACGGGCAGCTGGTCGGGGCTTTCACGGGCCGATGTGGAAGCGCGCTTCCCTGAAGGCTTCGCGCGCTGGCGCTCCGGCGGGTCGGGATGGGAGGACGGTGAGAGCTACGAGGAGATGGCGGAGCGTGTCATCGGCGCGCTTCGGAAGATCGCAGAAGACCATCCGGATGGCCGCGTTCTCGTCATCTCCCATGGTGGCCCGATTCGGGCCATCCACGCAGCTGCCGAAGGGCTGGCGATCAAGGATTACCGGCGTCTCAAGCCGGTGGAGCCCAACGCGCGCCTGTCCGCGGTGGCCGTCGAGAACGGCCGACTCACGCGGCTAGACTGACGCCGGTGGAGGACTACACCAACAAGTACAAGGGAGAGCAGGTCGAGGTGGAGCTCTTCGGCGGCGAGTACCAGGACGGAACTCTCACCGCGTACTGCGGGATCGAGGGCGTCCCGCACATCGAGCTCAACGGACACATCCTCATCCCGCTCCAGAACATCGCCTCTCTCCACTGCTCGAGCCGATGCGACGCCCCTGAGCCGGACTGGCCCCCGCGCGGGCTGACGGGCGCCGACGGCGAAGAGACATAGCGCCCGTGCTCGCGGCGCGTAACGTCGCGAAGACCTTCCTCCTGCTTGGCGGCTTCGTCGCCGTCTTCACCGCCCTCGGCTGGTGGATAGGCGGAATCCGGCTGGCGAGCGTCTTCTTCGTCGTGTGCCTGCTCATGGCCGCAACGCTTCATTGGTATGGGCCCCGGATCGTCCTCGCCTCGCTCGGTGCCCGCGAGCTGACGCTCGGCGAAGGAGCGCTTCTGCACACGACCGTGGAACGGCTGGCCATGCGCGCCGGAGTCCCGCGCCCCCGGATGTTTCTCTTGCCCGATGGTCATCCACGCGCATTTGCGGTCGGACGAGGGAAAGGGGCCTCGGCGCTTGCCCTCAGCCACGGGCTTGTCAGCGCGCTGTCGCCGGCGGAGCTCGAGGGAGTGCTGGCGCACGAGCTCGCCAAGGTCAGGCACCGCGACGTCGTCGTGCAGACGCCCGTGGTCGTCCTGGCGGGGTGGATCGTCGAGGCCAGCCGGATCGGGGGCTGGCTCGAGCGAGCGCTCCTCTTTGTACTGGCCCCCGTCGCCGCAAGCCTTGTCCACGTGCTGCTGTCCCCGCGAAGAATCTTCGCCGCCGACGCGCGGGCCGCCAGCATCTGCGAGTCCCCGCACGCCCTGGCCGACGCACTCATCCGGCTCGAGCAGGCGATCGAACTCATCAGCTTCAGCGCGAGCCCGGTTACAGAGCCCTTGTACACCGTGAATCCTTTCGAGCCTGTCGGTCTCGCCGCGATGTTCTCGACCCATCCACCGATCGGCGAGCGCGTCCAGCGGCTGCGCGACCTCGATCCCGAGTGGCGAGAGCGACTCCGCGCAGCCTGATGCGAGCCGAGCCGTCCCCCCTAGAAACGCCCCGCGCGCGCAGCTCCGTTCGGGCCCGTGCGATCAGCACGATCGGGCCGCTGACGGTGCTCGCGGGAGTCCTGTGGGCCTTCGCACAGCCCTACCGGGTCACGATCCTCCATCCGCGAGGACAGGGGTTCTGGTGGCTGGCCGTCGAGCCGCCCCTGCTCGTGATCCTCGTCGGCGTCCTCTTCGGGCTCGTGCTCGCACCCGGCCTGCTCGAGGATCTCCAGGAGGAGGACGGCTAATGCAGCCCGCCCCGGAGTTCGTCCACTGGCTCTTCGCCACGGGATTCCTCATCCTCGGGGTCTGCCTGCTCGCCGAGGCGGTTGTCGGGCCTGAGGTCTGGGGCCGCCGTGCCTGGCGAACCTACCTCTGGCCCGGAGCGGCCCTGATCATGGGCGTCTTCCTCTGGCCGGTGATGATTCTGTTCACCAGCTCGACGCTGCACATGATCGCGCATTCAGCCTGGGCGCAGGTGCTCATGCTCGCGGGCGCCGCCGAGGTGGCGCTCGCGCGCGGGAAGCTCTCCAGCCGCTACTGGCACCTGACGATCGCGCTCGCATTCTTCGTCTCCGGCGTCGCCTCGCTCATCCACGAGCAGAACGGCTGGCTCTTCTCCCGCTCCGCCTTCGTCCACCACGCGATGGGCTGGGTGATGATCAGCGGTGCCGTCTTCCCGCTCGCGCGCACGTTCCGGCCGCGGTCGTTCGCGCTCGGCGCGGGCTTCGCTGCGACGTTTCTCGTGGTCTCCGTCCTGCTCTACACGCATCGCGATGTGGCGGAGATCTTCGGGCACCTCTCGCCGGTCGCCGGAGCGCCGCGCCGATGAGAGGACCGCTTCTGCTCGTCGTCGCGCTCGCCGTCTTCGCGGTTCCCACGAAGGCGTTCGCACACGCGACCCTGCTCGATCCCTCGCCTGAATACAGGGAGCGTCTCACCGCGGGACCGGCCGCGGTGGTGCTGCGCTTCGACCAGGCCGTAACGGCGTTCCCGGACTCGATCTCCGTGCGGAGCGGAGCAGGGCGCGTCCTCTCCGACGATGCGGTGGGCGGGGCCGACGCGCGAGTCGTGCTCGTTCCCGTGCGATCGCTTCCTCGCGGCGCCTACACGGTTCGCTGGCACGTACTCTCCTCCGACGGGCATCCGATCAGTGGCGTCTACACGTTTGGAGTCCGGGTAGCCGCGCCTCCGCCCACCGAGGCCTTCGGCGCGTCGGGCCCGACTCGCACCGAGGACTTCGTGCGCTGGGCCTACTTTCTCTCGCTGGCGCTCGTCGTGGGTGGCCTCGGCTTCGCGCTGCTCGTCCTGCGCGGGATGCCGCCGGCGCTCGCCGGCCGCCTCTACAAGCTCATCGGCCTCGGGATAGTCGCGACTCTCGAGGTCGGCATCATCGCCTTCCTCCTGCGTGCGGAAGGCGCTTTGCAGCTTCCGCTCGGGAAGCTCCTGTACGCCGATCTCACGCCGATCGCAAACGGCACGCGCTTGGGCACTGCATTCATGGCGATGACGATGGGCTTCGTCCTCGTCTCGGTCCTCGTCTACTTCGCCTGGCTCCTCGACCGGATCGTGTTTTTGTGGCCGGCTTTCGTGCTTGCGCTCGGCTTCTCGTCCGGGCTCTCGCTCTCAGGGCACCAGGCGGCGGACCGCGGCTCGTCCTGGGCTACTCAGGTCGCGGACTGGATCCACCTGTCGGCCGCGCTTCTGTGGGTCGGCGGGCTGGTCGTCCTGGCTGTCTGCGTTTGGCCGCTCGCCCGCGAGCTCCGCCGTGACGCCTTCCTGCGCTTCTCGCGGCTGGCGACCTTGCTGATCGCCGCGCTGCTCGGGGCAGGCATCTATCTGAGCTTTGTTCGTCTTCCCTCCGTGAGCGACCTTTGGACCGCGGGCTACGGACAAGTGCTGCTCGTGAAGATCGCGCTTGTCAGCGTCGCGCTCATTTGGGGTGCGTTCCACCATTTCGTGGGGCGGCCCGCACTGGTGCGGGACGACGCGTCGGGCTGGTCAGCGCGTCTCGGTCGCACCCTGGTCGGGGAAGTCTCCGTGGCCATGGCAATTCTCTTGGTCGCAGCAATGCTTGTCGACGCCAAGCCTCCGGCCGGTTAACGAGAAAGGGCGCCTTTCGGCGCCCTTTCGAAGAAAAAACCGGCGGCGTCCTACTCTCCCGGGAGGTTACCCTCCGAGTACCATCGGCGCTGGCGGGCTTAACTGCTCTGTTCGGAATGGGAAGAGGTGTTTCCCCGCCGCTATGACCACCGGAGATTGTGAGGTCGAGCGCGTACGCGCACCCTCAAAACTCCATAGCAGCTTTCACGGTGTTCAAATCAAGACCTCGGGTAATTAGTACGGGTCCGCTGAACGCATTGCTGCGCTTACACGTCCCGCCTATCAACGTGGTGGTCTCCCACGACCCTTACTCCCTCGAGGGGATGGGAAGCCTCATCTCGAGGTGGGCTTCCCGCTTAGATGCTTTCAGCGGTTATCCCATCCAGACGTGGCTAATCAGCAGCGCCGTTGGCACGACGACTGATACACCAGAGGTCTGTTCGCT
>WNFZ01000775.1_pt1 | contig 55254 bp, 52 predicted proteins | sample 5400081 | NCBI WGS metagenome assembly WNFZ01 (sample SAMN13153365, study PRJNA577476) | soil metagenome | isolation source: 80 cm soil or saprolite under grassland replicate 1 | place: USA:California | collected 2016-06-15
GCGCTCGATTGCTGCCATCATGTCGCCCTTGGTGACGCGGCCGTCCTTGCCCGAGCCGGGAACAGTCGAGACGTCGATATCGGACTCGGCCGCCATTCTGCGCACGGAAGGCGCGAGCGGCGCGACGTCCGCCGGCTTCGCGGTGGTTTGCGGGCGGGGCCGCGGCTCCTCCGTCGCGGCGTTGACGGGTGCGCCCGTGTCGGTTTTTTGATCGGGCTGAGCGGTCGGTGCAGGCGATGCCTTACCGGGCGCGGCTGCGCCTTCCTTAATCTGGCCGAGTAGCGCCCCGACCGCGACCGTCTCGCCGTCCTTAGCGGCGATATCGGCGAGCACCCCGGCGGCAGGGGCCGGAACCTCGATCGTCACCTTGTCAGTCTCAAGCTCGACCAGCGGCTCATCGACCGCAACCGGATCGCCCGGCTTCTTGAACCATTTGCCGATGGTCGCTTCCGTCACGGATTCGCCGAGCGCAGGCACGCGGATATCTGCCATAGTCTGCACTATCCTTCCGTCACTTGGCACGCTCGGGCGATCGGCGGCGGATCACCGAGCACTCGGCTTTTAGCCGAGCGCCTCGTCGAGCAGGGCCTTGAGCTGCTTGAGGTGCTGCGACATCTGCCCGGTTGCCGTTGCCGCCGAGGCCGCGCGTCCGGCGTAAATCGGCTGCTTGTTCTTGGCCCCGATTTGGCCGAGCACCCATTCGAGATACGGTTCCATGAAGGAGTAGGCGCCCATATTGCGCGGCTCCTCCTGGCACCACATGAATTCTGCATTCTTGAAGCGGCCCAGCTCGTTCACCAGCGCTTTCAGCGGAACCGGATAGAGCTGCTCCACGCGCAGTAGATAGATATCGTTGATGCCGCGCTTCTCCCGCTCCTCATGGAGGTCGTAATAGACTTTGCCCGAGCACAGCACCACCCGTCGGATTTTATCGTCGGCGACAAGCTTGATCTTCTCGTCTGGAAGCATCTGCGCTTCGTCCCACAGCAGACGATGGAACGTCGTGTCCGGTCCCAGGTCGGCAAGTCGCGACACCGCCCGCCGGTGGCGCAGCAGAGACTTCGGGGTCATCAGGATGAGCGGCTTGCGGATGTCGCGTTTGAGCTGCCGGCGCAGGATGTGAAAGTAATTCGCAGGGGTCGTGCAGTTGGCAACCTGCATATTGTCCTCGGCGCACATTTGCAGGAAGCGCTCGAGCCTTGCCGAGGAATGTTCCGGCCCCTGCCCTTCGTAGCCGTGCGGCAACAAGCACACGAGGCCGGACATGCGTAGCCACTTGCGCTCGCCCGATGAGACGAACTGGTCAAAAACCACTTGCGCACCGTTGGCGAAATCGCCGAATTGCGCCTCCCACAGCGTGAGCGCGTTCGGCTCGGCGAGCGAATAGCCGTATTCGAACCCGACCACCGCCTCCTCCGAGAGCATCGAATTGATGACCTCGAAACGGGCTTGCCGCTCACCCAGATGGTTGAACGGAATATAGCGATCCTCATTCTCCTGATCGACCAACACCGAATGGCGCTGTGAAAAGGTGCCCCGCTCGGTGTCCTGGCCGGAGAGCCGAACCGGATGGCCTTCGAGCAGGAGTGAGCAAAACGCGAGCGCCTCAGCCGTCGACCAGTCGATGTCTTCGCCGCTCTCGATCGCCTTGCGGCGATTTTCCAGAAAGCGCTGGATGGTCCGATGGGCGTGGAAACCTTGCGGTATTGCTGTGATCTTCTGGCCGCTCTCTTTGAGCGTCGCGAGCGGGGCTCCGGTATGGCCGCGGCGCGGATCATCCGCGTCGCGCGCCGCCTTGATGTCGGCCCAGCGGCCGTCGAGCCAATCGGCGCTGTTGGGCTTGTAGCCCTGGCTCGCTTCGAGCTCGGCATCGAGCTTGGCGCGCCAATCGACGCGCATCTTCTCGACCTCACCCGCGGTGACGACATTCTCGCCGACCAGCTTCTTGGCGTAGATCTCGGCCGTGGGAGGATGCTTGCGGATTGCCTTGTACATCAGCGGCTGAGTGAATGACGGCTCGTCGCCCTCGTTGTGCCCAAACCGCCGATAGCAGAACATGTCGATGACCACGGGGCGCTGAAATTTTTGCCGAAACTCGGTCGCGACCTTGGCCGCAAACACCACCGCTTCCGGATCGTCCCCGTTCACGTGAAAGATCGGTGCCTCGATCATCTTGGCCACGTCGGACGGATAGGGCGAGGAGCGCGAATAGCGGGGATAGGTCGTGAAGCCGATCTGATTGTTGACGATGAAATGCACTGAGCCGCCGGTGCGGTGCCCGCGCAGTCCCGACAGGCCGAAGCACTCGGCAATCACTCCCTGGCCGGCGAAGGCGGCGTCGCCGGAAATGAGCAGCGGCATGACCATGGTGCGATCTTCGCGGGTTGCGCCGAGCTGATCTTGTTTGGCGCGCACCTTACCCAGCACAACCGGATTGACGATTTCGAGATGGGACGGATTGGCCGTGAGCGAGAGATGCACGCGGTTGCCGTCGAACTCGCGATCGGAAGAAGCGCCGAGATGGTATTTCACGTCGCCGGAGCCCTCGACCTCGTTCGGCGTCGAGGAGCCTCCCTTGAACTCGTGGAAGATGGCGCGATGCGGCTTGCCCATCACCTGCGCCAACACGTTGAGCCGGCCGCGGTGGGCCATGCCGATGACGATCTCTTTCACTCCCAGCGCGCCACCGCGCTTGATGATCTGCTCGAGCGCAGGGATCGTCGATTCGGCACCGTCGAGACCGAAACGCTTTGTGCCGGTGAACTTCAGATCGCAGAATTTCTCGAAGCCCTCCGCCTCGATCAGCTTGTTCAGGATCGCGCGCTTGCCTTCGCGAGTGAAGGTGATCTCCTTGTCCGGCCCCTCGATGCGTGCCTGGATCCAGCCCTTCTGGGCCGGATCCGAGATGTGCATGAACTCGACTCCGAGCGTCTGACAGTAGGTGCGGCGAAGGATGGCGAGAATTTCCCGCAGCGTGCCGAATTCGAGGCCGAGCACGCGGTCGAGAAAGATCTTGCGATCGTAGTCCGTTTCCGTGAAGCCGTACGAACGAGGATCGAGATCCTCCTCATTGCGATGGGGCTCGAGGCCCAGCGGGTCAAGATTGGCGTAGAAGTGCCCGCGCGCGCGGTAGGCTCGGATCAGCATGAGGGCGCGGACCGAGTCGCGCGTTGTCTGCTGGACCTCGGCAGCGGAGAATTCGACGCCAGTGGCCTGCGCTCGCGCCTTGACCTTGTCGCCGAGCGTGCGCTCGAGCTCGCGCCAATCGCCGTCAAGCGCGGCGACGAGTTCGCTGCGCGCGGGTTGCGGCCAGTGTGGCCGCTGCCATGACGGCCCCCGCGCGCTCGCCATCACGTCGGCGCGCTCGTCCTTCAGGCTCGCAAAAAATGTCCGCCATTCGGCATCGACCGCGGCGGGGTCCGCCTCATAGCGGGCATAGAGATTCTCGATGTAATCGGCATTGCCGCCGTAGAGGAAAGAGGTGCGCGCGAAGACGGCGTTGGCGTCCTGACGAGACATGCTCAGGTCCTGTGACTTCGAACGGGGTAGCCGGTCGCAAATCGCCGGCCGCGGAGGGTCAGCGGCAAGCCTACACTATTTATGCTGCATCCGCGTTGCGGCAACCAGCAAACTGTGAATCATTGTTCACTTTATCCTAGGAAGAAGCCCGGAACGCGCACTCATCAAGAAACAAAAGGGCCGCTTGCGGCTGCAAGCGGCCCTTGGATGAGACCGTTCGAATCTGCGATCAGTAGCCTGCACCCCATTTGTAGTTCAGACCGACGCGAACGATGTTGTCGGTCAGGCGGCTGTTAAAGGTTGCGGCGACGCCGGCGAGAGGCAAGGTCACGGTCTGCTGCAGCTTGCCGAGATCGATATAGAGATACTCGACTTTCGCGCTCCAGCCGCCTCCAAAGGCTCCTTCGATGCCGGCGCCGGCCGTCCACCCGGCCTTCACGTCGTCGACGGTTGCCGTGGCCACCGTCCCGAGGCCGGCTACGGTGGCGGTATAGCTGTCCTTGACCTGCCCAAAAGCGACGCCACCCGTTCCGTACAGCAAGAGATTGGGAGTCGCCAGGACGCCAAGACGTGGGCGCGCGGTACCGAACCACTCGAGCTTGTGGTCGGTGGTGAGCGTTGCGGTAGGAAGCCCCAGGACTTGGAAGGTCGAGCCACCTTTCTGGCCGGAGGCTTGAATATCGGCTTCCAACCCGAGAACCCATGCGCCGAACTGATAGTTGTAGCCGGTCTGCGCGCCGCCGATGACGCCGTCCATGTCTTGGGACTCGGTGGCAGTGACGCCGAAGCCAGCCAGAGTGCCGTCGTTCTTCGACTGGCCCCAGCTGTAGCCGACGTTGCCGCCCCAATAGATGCCCGTCCAGCTGTAGACGGGGACGGGCGCCGCAGGTGCATAGACCGGCCGCGCCGACATGTCCGCAGCCCCCGCGGAAGCCGCCGCAAGCACAACAAAAGCGGTCGTAGCAAGGAAGAGTTTTTTCATCGCAAATCCCCTTTCCGAAGTTCAACCAGGTTCGACAAGCCGTTGCTGTAACGTTTCCCCGACAGCAACCCGAACCCCCGCACGCCGGCGATCGGATAGCGCCCCGTGCGTATTGGTCGTGAGTCTAGTCTGGTCGCCGGAAATAAGCTGTGACCCATTCGCCACAGTCCGCCGGCAAAAGCGGCGCGAGAGGCACCAAGGTAGGTCACCAGACCAATTTTTTTCCGAGCAGGCCGGTTATGCCGTGGCGGCGGCTTGTTATTTTACCGCCGCATCAACGCAGCCAAGGTGTTGCCCAAACGCGCCGGCGATGGTGCGACCTTGATGCCAGCGGCTTCCATGGCCGCAATTTTGCTTTCCGCATCGCCCCTGCCGCCGGAAATGATGGCACCGGCATGACCCATGCGGCGGCCGGGCGGGGCGGTGCGACCGGCAATGAAACCGACCATGGGCTTCTTGCGGCCACGTTTGGCTTCCTCGGCAAGGAATTGAGCGGCGTCCTCTTCGGCCGAGCCACCAATCTCGCCGATCATGATGATCGCTTCCGTCGCCTTGTCGGCCAGGAACATCGCCAGCACGTCGATGAACTCGGTGCCCTTGACCGGATCGCCGCCGATGCCGACGGCGGTGGTCTGACCAAGCCCTTCGCGAGTGGTCTGATAGACGGCCTCATATGTGAGCGTGCCCGAGCGGGATACGATTCCGACCTTGCCGGGCGCAAAAATGTTGCCGGGCATGATTCCGATCTTGCATTCGCCCGCGGTCATCACACCCGGGCAGTTCGGCCCGATCAGCCGCGACTTTCCTCCCGACAGGGCGCGCTTGACCTTGACCATATCGAGCACGGGGATGCCTTCGGTGATGCAGACGATGAGAGGAATTTCCGCTTGGATCGCTTCGCAGATCGCGTCTGCCGCGCCGGCCGGCGGAACGTAGATCACGCTTGCGTCGCAATCCGTCCGCTGCTTCGCCTCTGCTACCGTGTTGAACACGGGCAGCCCGAGATGGCTGGTGCCGCCTTTGCCCGGCGACGTGCCCCCGACCATCTTGGTGCCGTAGGCGATCGCTTGCTCGGAATGGAATGTGCCGTTCTTGCCGGTGAAACCCTGGCAGATAACCTTGGTGTCTTTGTCGATAAGGATGGACATGCTTCAGCAGCGTAGCTCACTCGGTCTACCTCCCCCTGAAAGGGGGAGGTCGGCGCGCCAGTGTCAAGGGCGGATCGCGCTGGGCGACTCTTCCAACATCAGGCCGTCCCCTTCACTGCCTTGACGATCTTCTGCGCGGCGTCGTCGAGATCGTCGGCGGAGGTGACGTTAAGGTTGGATTTCGCGATGATCTCTTTGCCGAGCTCCACGTTGGTGCCTTCGAGCCGCACGACCAACGGCACCGGCAAGCCCACCTCCTTCACCGCTGCCACGACGCCTTCGGCGATGACGTCGCATTTCATGATCCCCCCGAAAATGTTGACCAGAATGCCGCGCACTTTGGGATCGGCGGTGATGATCTTGAAGGCGGCCGCAACTTTCTCCTTGCTGGCGCCGCCGCCGACGTCGAGGAAGTTCGCCGGCGCTTCGCCATAAAGCTTGATGATGTCCATGGTCGCCATGGCCAGCCCCGCACCGTTGACCATGCAGCCGATCGTGCCGTCGAGCGCGACGTAATTGAGATCGTATTTCGAAGCCTCGATTTCCTTCTCGTCTTCTTCGGTGAGATCGCGCAACGCCACGATGTCCGGATGGCGGTAAAGCGCGCTATCGTCGAAGCCGATCTTGGCGTCGAGGCAGATGAGCTCTTTTGCTTTGGTGACGACCAGCGGATTGATCTCAAGCAGGCTCATATCCTTGGCGGTGAAGGCGGCATAAAGCTGTGCCACAAGTTTTTCCGCGCGTTTGGCAAGATCGTCATGCAGCCCCAGCGCCTGCGCTACGCGGCGTCCGTGATGCGGCATGATGCCGGTCGCGGGATCGACGGCGAAGGTCACGATTTGCTCGGGGCGCGTGCGCGCGACCTCCTCGATGTCCATGCCCCCCGCCGTCGATGCCACAAAGGCAATGCGCGAGCTTTCGCGGTCGACGAGCGCCGAGAGGTAGAACTCGCGCTCGATGGCCGAGCCCTCCTCGATATAGAGGCGATGCACCTGCTTGCCTTGCGGACCGGTCTGATGCGTGACCAAGACCGCGCCGAGCAGACGCTCGGCCTCCTTGCGCACCTCCTCGTTCGATTTCACCACCTTGACGCCGCCGGCCTTGCCGCGTCCGCCGGCGTGAATTTGCGCCTTGACGACGAGCACCGGCGCGCCGAGCTCGCGCGCGGCCTTGACCGCCTCCTCGACCGAAAAGGCGGCGTGCCCGGCCGGCACCGGCACGCCGAATTCCCGCAGCACCGCTTTGGCTTGATATTCGTGGATGTTCATGCGGACCTTTTGCCTGCCCCGGCTCCGATGCAGCACCTCATCGTGTCATACCTGGCAAGCTTGACTGCGCTGCTGCACGTCATCCGCACGAGCTCCGTGCCGCGCTTCGCCCGCGACATGAGCGCCGTCACTTCGCCAGATTTGGTGCGATCTTCTTGCAAGCCTCGACCAGGGTGGCGACGGCCTCGGCTGACCTTTCGAACATGGCACGCTCGGTGGTGTTCAACTGAATCTCAACAATGCGCTCGATTCCCTTGGCGCCGATCACGGCGGGCACCCCGACATAGAGGTTCTTGATGCCATATTCGCCGTTGAGATAGGCGGCACAGGGCAGCACGCGCTTTTTGTCCTTGAGAAAGCTCTCCGCCATCGCGATCGCCGATGCAGCCGGCGCGTAGTAGGCCGAGCCGCTCTTGAGCAGGTTGACGATTTCGGCACCGCCATCGCGTGTGCGCTGAACGATCTGGTCGAGCCGCGCCTGCGTGGTCCATTTCATCTTGACGAGATCGGGCAACGGAATGCCGGCAACCGTCGAATAGCGGATGAGCGGCACCATGCTGTCGCCGTGGCCGCCGAGCACGAAGGCAGTCACGTCCTCGATCGAGACGTTGAACTCGTCGGCGAGAAAAAATCGGAAGCGCGCGCTGTCGAGCACTCCGGCCATGCCGACAACCATTTGCCTGGGCAGGCCGCAGGCCTGTTGCAGCGCCCAGACCATGGCGTCGAGCGGGTTGGTGATGCAGATTACGAAGGCGCCCGGCGCGTATTTTCTGATGCCGGCGCCGACCTGCTCCATCACCTTGAGATTGATGCCGAGAAGATCGTCGCGACTCATGCCCGGCTTGCGCGGCACGCCCGCCGTCACGATGCAGACCGCCGCACCGTCGATCGCATCGTAGGAGTTGGTCCCGGTAAAATGCGCATCAAAGCCCTCGACCGGCGCAGACTGCACGAGGTCGAGCGCCTTGCCTTGGGGGATGCCTTCGGCGACGTCGAACAGCACCACGTCGCCGAGCTCTTTGAGACCAATGAGATGCGCGAGCGTGCCGCCGATCTGGCCGGCGCCGATCAATGCAATCTTTGGGCGTGCCATGCGGGGGAAGAACCTTGGATCGGGAACGGCGGAAGTCCGGTGAAATCGGTCATAGACCGTTTCCGGCCTGCCGTTCAAGCCGCCCGCCGCACCCCATGACCCCACCTCCACAGCGAGCGAAATTGCGTCACGTCTCCACCAAGCCTTCGATCGAGCCCGACGCGACGGCATGCCCCCGGCCGTGCGGCAACGCGAGGTAAGCCTCAGAGCGCATCTCGATCAGACGCGAGGCGGTGCGCTTGAACTCGGAGGCTTCGAACCCTTCATCCGCGCGATAGAGAGCGTCGGGCTCGGCTTCGGCGGAAGCAATGAGCTTCACCGCGTTGTCGTAGAACGTGTCGATCAGGATAATGAAGCGCTTGGCCTCGTTGCGTCGCTCGTAATCCATCACCGCGACACGATCGAGCAGGACGGTATGGTATTCACGTGCAATCTTGAGGTAGTCGGGGGCAGCGAGCAGTTGTTGGCACAGATCGTGAAACGAGAACCGCGCTACTCCCATGGTCGCGCGCGGAATGCGGATGGTGCGGCCTTTTACCAGCAGATCCTGCGGTTCTCCGGCATGCCCGGAGGTCAAGCTTTGCCAAGCTTGGTTGAGAGCGGCTTCTGCCGCACGATCGGCAGGAACGTGCCATACCGGCACGCCAGCGAGCTTTTCCAGCCGGAAATCGGTGCGGGCGTCGAGCTGCCGGACCTCCATGTGCTCTTCGATGAGCGCGATGAACGGCAGGAACAACGCGCGATTGAGGCCGTCCTTGTACAGCTCGGTCGGCGGGACGTTCGAGGTCGTGACCACCACCACTCCGAGCTCGAACAGGCGCTTGAACAGGCGGCCGAGAATCATCGCATCGGCAATATCGGTGACGTGGAATTCATCGAAGCAAAGAAGTCGCGTTTCTTGCGCAATGGCAGAGGCAGCGACGCCGATGGGATCCTCGGCGCTGATTTCACCCAATTTCGCCCTCTGCCGCAGTACATGGACGCGCTCGTGTACTTCGGCCATGAATTCATGGAAATGGACGCGGCGCTTACGTACGACCGATGAGGCTGCGAAGAACAGATCCATCAGCATGGTCTTGCCGCGACCGACGTCTCCAAAGATGTAAAGGCCCCTGATCGGCTCGGGCTCACGCGATCCGAAGAGCCAGCCGAGCGAGGATGACTTGCGCGCAAGCCGACGCTCGGCGAGCTCCCTTTCGAGCTGGGCCAGCCGACCCACGATCGCCTGTTGCGCAGCATCGCGCTCGATTTTTCCAGCGGCGACGCGCGCCGCATATTGCACCGAGACGGAAGGGGACATGAGCGGAGGGAGGCAGGCTTTAGGGCTGCGATGAATAGCGATCTTGCACCGCAAGCCGCAAGCCGCCTCGAGCAGACGACGCAACCCTCAACATCGCTCGACCGAGACCGACACGACGTGGGGCAATTCGCCGGCGCCGATCAAACTCGCCGCAAGGGAGCCTGCGGTGGCGCGAGCCGGATAGCCCGCCAAGCGCAGGCAAAGCACGCCGAACCTCCGTGCGTGCAACAGGTGCCGTCATAGTGCGTTGCGGTAAGGGGCGGGCCACAACCACCCAGCAAGCCGGTGCCCCGCATGGCTGCTATGTCCGTTTAGCATGATAAATCATTAACTTAATTGTGATCCCGCGTCACCGGCATGCCCTTGTCGGGGCCCTATTGCATCGCAATATGGAACTGCTTGATTCGGCAACCGTCCAAAGGATCGGCAACCGTCCAAAGGAAATGGCTCATGCACGAACCGCTCCCTCGCGGCGGCCTGATTCGGAAGCTGTGGATCAGTGAAGCCGATCAATACCGCGACCACCTTTTGCGGCTCGATCCCATCAGCCGCCGCAACCGCTTCGCCGGCGCGGTCTCGGACCAATTCGTGCGCGACTATGCCGATCTTTCGTTCGGCATTGATGCGCTTATTCATGGCTTCTTCGTCGACGGTACGCTGCACGGCGCGGCGGAACTACGGCCGATCGGAGGGCCGGTGACGCGCGAGGCCGAGGCCGCATTCTCGATCGAGAAGCCATGGCAGAGCCACGGCGTCGGTTCCATGCTGCTCGAGCGCACGCTGCTCGCGGCACGCAATCGCGGGCTCAAATTTCTGCACATGGCCTGCCTCGCCGACAACAAGCGCATGCAGCAGCTCGCCCGCAAATACGACGCCGAGCTAACCTTCGATTTTTCGAGCGTCGTCGGCGAAGTTGCGGCCCCCCGGCCGACACCGCTCTCGCTGATGCGCGAAATCCTGGCCGACGGTCATGGCTTTGCCACCGCCATTTTCGACGTGCAATCGAGACTGCTGAAACCGGTGTGATTCAGCCGACGCGGGACCACGCGTTACGCCGCGAGCGGATAGGCGGCTTCGACGACGTATGGGCCGCCGCCGACCGACGCCCGCGACGAGAACAACACGAAGCGCGATACCTTAAACGGCGGCGAGCGGAACGGGGCACGCAGCGCGAGATAGTCCGCAACCTGCCGGCTCGACGATTCGCGTAGCCGCGCAAGAGAAACATGCGGCGTATATTTGCGCCCCTCCGGCTCCAGCCCAACGCGCTGCATCAGCCGCTCGTGCTCGGCCTGGAGTTCCATCAGAGCCTGCGCCGGTCCGAGCGTGGCCACGATCTGACGCGGCTTGTGCCCGCCGAACGACTTGAGATCCTCGATGCGTAGTTCGAACGCCTCGCGGCGCACGCGGCCGAGCATGGACGCGATCTCGTGCGCGACGACGTCGTCGACGTCGCCGATGAAGCGCAACGTGACGTGATAGTTCTCGGGATCGACCCAGCGCGCGCCCGGCAAGCCGCCGCGCAGCATGGAGAGCGACTGGCCCACGTCGGAGGGAATTTCGAGACCGGTGAAGAGGCGGGGCATGGGGAACGACTGCGGGGCTGGGCCTTGCATATAGGACAAGTCGCGGAGATTCGCACGCCCCTCGTGATGCTCACATGACGCGCCTGTCGCGGACCCGGCGGATAAGCTCTTCGAGCTTGGGCAGGATGCGCGCGACGATCGCGTCGACCCCCATGGCATTGGGATGCAGTCCGTCGCCCTGATTGAGCCCGGCTTCGCCGGCAACGCCTTCGAGGAAAAAGGGATAGAACAGAAGATCGTGGTGGACGGCGAGTTCGGAATAGATCGTGTCGAAGTCGCGCCGGTAGTCGCTGCCGAGATTGGCCGCCGCCCGCATGCCGGCAAGCAGCACGACCACGCGTCGTTCCGCCAGGCGACGGACGATCGCGTCGAGCGCTTGGCGGGTGACCTTGGGATCGATCCCGCGCAGCATATCGTTGGCGCCAAGTTCGACGATGACGGCATCCGTCCCCTCGGGGACCGACCAATCGAGGCGGGCAAGTCCGCCGGAGGCGGTATCGCCCGACACTCCCGCGTTGATGACCTCGACAGCGAGGCCCTTGGCCTTGAGCGCTCGCTCAAGCTGTGCCGGAAAGGCTCGGTCGACCGGCAGCCCAAGGCCGGCCGTGAGCGAATCGCCCAAGGCCACAATCCGCACCGGCCGATCAGCGGCTGGGGCGCGCGCGGGAAGCGCCAGCGCCAGCGCGATCGCGACGAGCGCAAATGTCTGGACCCGCGCCCCGCAACTCCCATATGACCGGGGCAATACCGACCGGCCCGCAAGTGAACTCACCAAAGAGCACCAGAACATGCAGGACACCTCACGGCGCGCACAGCCGACGATCGCGCTGAGCGGGGTCAATCTGTCGCTCGGGCGGGGCGCGGCCCGTGTTCATATCCTCAAAGATATCGATCTGCACGTAGGGCGGGGCGAAGCGATCGGCTTGGTCGGTCCCTCGGGATCCGGCAAGTCGACTTTGCTCATGGTCACGGCCGGCTTGGAGCGCGCCGACACCGGCTCCGTCGTGGTCGCGGGCGAGGACCTCGACACGCTCGACGAAGACGCGCTGGCGCGCTTCCGCGGGCGCAATATCGGCATCGTGTTTCAGTCCTTCCACCTCATTCCGACCATGACCGCGCTGGAAAACGTTGCCGTGCCGCTCGAACTGGCCGGCCTCGACGACGCCCATGAGCGCGCGGCGCGCGAGCTTGCGGCCGTCGGCTTGAGCGAGCGCCGCCAGCACTATCCGGCCGAGCTTTCCGGCGGCGAGCAGCAGCGCGTAGCGCTTGCCCGCGCCCTTGCACCAAACCCGGCCATCCTGATCGCCGACGAGCCAACCGGCAATCTCGACGAGGCGACCGGGGCGGAGATCATCGATTTGCTTTTTGCAGGTCACCAGCTACGAGGCGCCACGCTCGTACTCGTCACGCATGATCCGGCGCTCGCTGTCCGTTGTGATCGCATCGTGCGATTGCGCTCGGGGCGAATCGAAACTGTCCCGGACCGCGCCTCGGTCGAGACAAAGCCGTGAGGCGCCGAGGCTCGCTGTTGCTTTGCCGGGATAGGACACTCCGGGCCTGCGGAAAGGAAGCTCAAGCGTGAACCACCGGTTGCCGGTTTCTCACCCAGGCAGGGGCCGGCTATTGCCGCTGCGCTTCGCTGCACGCGAATTGCGGGCCGGCTTGCGCGGATTCTACGTGTTTATCGCCTGCATCGCGCTTGGCGTCATGGCGATGGCCGCTGTGGGCTCGCTCGCATCCGGGCTCGCCGAGGGGCTCGCACGCGAAGGCCGCATCATCCTCGGCGGCGACCTGGCGTTCACTCTCAGTCTGCGCGAAGCCAATGCCGATGAGCGCGCATTTCTGGAGCACCGAGGCGGTGTATCGCTCGCCGCCACCATGCGCGCCATGGCGCGCGCGCAAGACGGGCGCACGGCACTGGTCGAGGTCAAGGCGGTCGATGCCGGCTATCCGCTCTACGGTACGGTGGCGCTCGATCCACACCAGCCGCTCGCGCAGGCGCTGGAATACCGAGACGGAGCATTTGGCGCCGCTGTCGACTCGGCGCTGCTCGCACGGCTCGACCTCAAGCCCGGCGCCCGCATCACGGTCGGCTCCGCGGCGCTCGACATTCGGGCGGTGCTGACATCGGAGCCCGACAGGCTTGCCCGCGGCCTCGGCTTCGGCCCGCGTTTGCTCGTCAGCGAACAAGCCCTGCGCGCAAGTGGTGTCCTGCAACCCGGAAGCATCGTGCGCTGGCACTACCGTCTGCGCCTCCCCGACAATGCCGCGGCGGATGCGGCCGTGCGCGCAGTGGTCGCCGCGGCGCAAGCCGAATTTCCGCAAGCCGGTTGGGAGATCCGTTCACGGGCCAATGCCTCGCCGTCCCTCGAGCAGAATGTCGAGCGGTTTCGTCAGTATTTGACGTTCGTCGGACTGACCGCATTGCTGGTCGGAGGCGTCGGCGTGGCAAACGCGGTCAAGAGCCATCTCGACGGCCGACGCGAGGTGATTGCCACGTTCAAGGCGCTGGGCGCACCCGGCACACGCGTTTTCACGATCTATCTGGCGCAGGTGCTGGTGCTCGCCGCTCTGGGCGCGCTACCGGGCCTCGCCATCGGCGCGGCCTTGCCGTTTCTGCTCGCATGGACCTTCGGCGCTGGGCTGCCGCTGCCGCTCGCGCCGGCGCTGCATCCGGGGGAGCTTGCACTTGCGCTTCTATACGGGCTGCTGACCGCCGCCGCTTTCGCCTTGTGGCCGCTTGGACGCGCCCAGGACGTGCCTGTCGCGGCACTGTTCCGCGACGGAGTCGCTAGCGATCGGCGCTCGCCGCGCCTGCCCTATGTCGTGGCAACGGTCCTTCTCGGATGCATGATTCCGGTGCTCGCGATCGGACTCGCTTACGACCGGCGTATCGCGGCGATCTTCGTGCTGGCGGCAGTCGGCGTATTCATGCTGCTGTGGCTGGTCGCGGCGCTGATCATGCTGACTGCGCGTCGCCTGCCGCGGCCTCGCTCGCCGGTCGTTCGACTCGCCATCGCCAACATTTACCGGCCGGGCGCGCTCACGCCGAACGTCGTCCTCTCACTCGGCTTGGGGCTAGCCGTCATGGTCGCCGTGATCGCGATCGAGGGCAATTTGCGACGCCAATTTCTGGCGGCGTTGCCGGACAGGGCACCGTCGTTCTACTTCGTCGATATCCCGGCCGCCGACGCCGAAGCATTCGACGCCTTCATCCGCGCCCGCGCCCCGCGCGCCACGCTCGAGCGCGTGCCGATGTTGCGTGGTCGCATCGTGGCGGCGAACGGCGTACCCGCCGAAAACTTGAAGCCCGCTGCAGACGCCATGTGGGTGCTCAACGGCGACCGCGGCGTCACCTTTGGGGACGAGCTTCCAGCGGGTTCGCGCCTGGTGGAAGGACGATGGTGGCAGCCGAACTATCAAGGTCCGCCTTTGGTCTCGTTCGAGAACCGCATTGCGGACGGGCTCGGCCTCAAGCTCGGCGATAAGGTCACGGTGAACGTTCTCGGCCGCAACGTCACCGCTACGATCGCCAACCTGCGCACGGTCGATTGGCAGAGCCTCGGCATCAATTTCGTCATGGTCTTCTCGCCGGCCACGTTTCGAGGCGCGCCGCACAGCCATATCGCCACCCTTGCTTATCCCGGCGGCAGCACGATCGAAGAGGAAACCGCTCTGCTCACAGCGGTAGCTCATGCATTTCCGGGGGTGGTCACCGTGCGTGTGCGTGATGCCCTCGATGCGGCCGGCCGGGTCGTGTCGAATCTGGCGTTGGCCATGCGAGGGGCGAGCGCACTCACTTTGCTTGTGGCTGTGCTGGTGCTTGGAGGAGCGCTCGCGGCGAGCCACCGGCAGCGCGTTTATGACGCCGTGATCCTCAAGACCGTCGGCGCAACGCGCATGCGGCTGTTGTCTGCCTATGCGCTCGAATACCTCACGCTCGGCGTCGCAACCGCCGTCTTCGGTGTAGCGGCTGGCTCCGCCGCTGCCGCCTTCGTCGTCCTCAGGGTGATGAAGCTTCCATTCGTCTGGCTGCCCGGGCCGCTGCTTGCCGCCGCTGCCGCCGGGGTCGCCGCGATGGTGACAATTGGTCTCATCGGCACGTTCAAGGCGCTCGGCCAAAAACCGGCCCACGTCTTTCGCAACTTATAGGGCGCATTTACCCAAAGGGCCAAAACACTCGAGCTCGCGCCGACGGATCGGCGCTCCGGGTCTGTTTGGCTCGAAAACGCGCGGAATGCGCGGGCATAAGCGACAACACGCCGCGCCCGACCAGCGCGTCGCAGCGCCGTCACATTGCTAGAGTGTAACTTGTCAGGGGATCGCTGCGAGGCGAGTAGCGCCAACAAATCCCGCTTATGGCATCTGGCGCGGAAAGCTTTCTCGCACTAGATTCCGCGCATCGGACGCCAGCCGCCTTGCCGGTGGGCGCCATATGGTCCGGCCTCGGGGTCGGAAAAGAGAGAGGTAACGTTCATGTCGGATTTCGACCGGAACTACGCGGCTGCCAGACGCGGCGTCGGTGCGGACCGGGCAGTTGCGATCGATCAAGGCCTGCGGGCCTACATGATCCGCGTCTACAACTACATGGCCATGGGCGTCGCGCTCACCGGCATCACCTCGTGGCTCACGTTCCAGGCCGCGGTTGTCACCGATGCCAACGGCGCGATCGTCGGACTGACCTCGTTCGGCCAGATGGTCTTCAGCGGGCCGGCGGTCTTGGTTCTGTTTCTCGGGACGCTGGGGCTGGTCTTTCTCATCAGTTGGCGCATCGACCGGCTAGAGCCCTCGACCGCATTCGCTCTGTTCATGGTCTATGCGGCACTGCTCGGGCTGATGCTGTCGTCGATCTTCCTGGCGTACACGCTCACGTCGATCACGCGGGTGTTCTTCATCTCGGCGGCGTCATTTGGTGCACTGAGTCTCTATGGCTACACCACACAGCGTGATCTCTCACCGATCGGCTCCTTCCTGTTCATGGGTATGATCGGGCTGTTCATCGCCATGCTCGTCAATATGTTCCTGAAGAGCAGCGGGCTCGACTTCGTGATCTCCGCGGCTGGCGTGCTGATCTTTGCGGGCCTGACCGCCTGGGACACCCAGCGGATCAAGGAGATGTTCGATCCGATGGAGGACGGCACCATCGTCGGCCGCAAGGCGGTGATGGGCGCGCTCTCGCTCTACCTCGACTTCATCAACCTGTTCTTGTTCCTGTTGCGCTTCCTCGGCGACCGTCGCTGAGCGAGCCTAACAGCGATTGAGTACGCGGCGCCCCGGCGATGAGCCGGGGCGCCGTCGCGTTTACACGGCGGGCCCGGACAGCGCGTGACGAAGGAGCTATTATTCCCATTCCGATCTGCGCCGCGCGCCCTCTCGTCGATGACCGCTATCCCCATCCGCCCCGCCGAACCGCGCGACCTCGGAGCGATTACGCGCATCTACGATGACGCGGTCCGACACGGTACTGCATCGTTCGAGATCGAGCCGCCCAACGAGCGCGAAATGGCGCGCCGGTACGAGGCGCTGCGGGCCGGCGGCTATCCCTATCTCGTGGCGGAGCTTGACGGCGAGGTCATGGGCTACGCCTATGCCGGCCCCTATCACGCGCGTCCGGCTTATCGCTGGAGCGTGGAGGATTCGATCTATGTCGCGCCGGCATCCCAGCGCCGCGGAATAGGCCGCGCGTTGCTCGAGCGGCTGATCGCCGAGGCAGAAATGGGCGGGTTCCGGCAAATGGTCGCGGTGATCGGGGATTCCGCCAATGTTGCCTCCGTCGAGCTGCACCGCGCCGCCGGCTTCCGCATGGTCGGCACATTCGACAATGTCGGCTTCAAGTTCGGCCGTTGGCTCGACAGCGTGTTGATGCAGCGGCCGCTGGGGCCCGGCGCGAGGGAGCCGCCCGCAGTCAGGACGCCACGAGGCTGACCGACCGATCGATGGCCCGCAGCACGGGATCGAGCTCGTGACCCCGGCGCACGATCAGGCCGGTCGCCGAGATCACGCTGTATGCGCCCTGCCGGCGCGCGAGTTTCGGCCTTTTCTCGATACGGTAGACCGGAACTTCCGCGGCGCGGCGGAACACGGAAAACACCGCGCGGTCTTTGAGAAAGTCGATGGCGTAGTCGCGCCATTCGCCGGCAGCAACCTTGCGACCATACAGGCCGAAAATGCGGTTGAGTTCGCGCCGGTCGAAAGTCACTCGGTTTGCGGGGGCGAGGGACAGAGCAGCCTCGCCCCCATGGAACTCGCTCGGCTCAGTATCGCCGTAGCTCATCCAGCGCCTCCGTGTGAAAGATCGGGACAGCAATGATCGCGCCGGATGCAAGCATCGGCAAGAGGGAATGAATGCCGCCGTCGCGCCGTCACGCGACCGCGACATCGTGAGGAGCGATCATCACAGATTCGTTAGTGGAATCATAATGCTGCCAAATTGCGGCCAAGCACGCGCCAAGCTGGAATGCGAAGGAGGAGATCGTTGCCTCAGGGCCCGGTCTTGCCTTCGAGCGCCGGATTCTTCAGCCCCCCAGCCCCCCGGAGTTCCAGGTTGGATCGGGCCCGCTCAGTGCAGTTAGAGTCCTCAGTGCAGTTGGAGTCAGTGTAAGGTTCAGTGACTTTCGGGCCGGCCCATGCCGGCCTTTTTTCTTGGCCACCGCGATGGCCGACGACAAAGGACGGAGGCGCACAAGCCTTACAGTGGCGATCTAGTGGATCGCCGCCAGCGCCGCACCAAGAATTGCCTTGGGCTTTTCTGTCGTGCCGCTCTGCACCAGGACGGCGGCTTCGTCGACATTCGTGCCCTTGAGCGTCTGCACTGGGACGCTCCAGGAATTCGCCTTGCCGGTCCATTCGCCGAGCTTGATCCAGCGCCGCACGACATTGTGATAGGTGATCGTGCGGCCTTTATTCTCGCCGCGTGCGATGGTGATAGTGGCGGCCTTGACCAGTCCGAACAACCAGACTTCTCCGCTCGTGCGAGCATCCATGACGTCCGGGACGGTGACATTGAGCCGCCCGTCGGCGAGCGTAAGCGTCGGCACCAATGACATCGCGCCGTTCTTCAGGCTCGCGGCAATGGCAAGTTCGATCGCAGCCTTGTCACTGCCGAGCGCGTGCAGGGTCCCGTTCACCACCACCTGCGGCGTGTACACCTGACCGTCGCCGCGCGCATGCGCGTAGGCCTTCTGGCGGGCGGCGTTGCGGGGATCGGCGAGCGTGTCTCTCCAGCCGAGATAGTCCCAGTAGTCAACCGGCACGCTGACCGCAACGAGAGAAGGATCAGCCGTCAACTGGCCAAGCAGCTGATCGGCCGGCGGACAGGATGAACAGCCTTGACTCGTGAACAACTCGATGACGGCGCGCGGCTCGGCTTGGGCGGAGGAATGCGGCGCCATGGAGGAACAAATGACCACCGCCGCGTAGGCCAGGCAATGACGTACCATCGCGATCCTTTCCCGTTGCGCTAGGCCGGTTCCGTTTTGCCCCCCACCGGGGACTCATAGGCAACCGTGCGATCACCCGCCACTCAATTCGAGGTGAGCCGACAGCGGTCTAGGCCGCCACTAGGTGCCGCAGCACGTAGTGCAGAATGCCGCCGTGCTTGAAATAATCCAGCTCGTCCAGCGTATCGATGCGGCACACGAGCGGGACGCGCTTGAGCCCGCCATCGGCCGCCACGATCTCGGCGATCATGCGCTGGCGCGGCTTGATCTCGCCATGCAGCCCGCGGATTGTCACCTGCTCATCGCCCTTGAGTCCGAGCGACTGCCAGGACGTGCCTTCCTCGAAGCAGAGCGGCAGCACGCCCATGCCGAGGAGGTTGGAGCGATGGATGCGCTCGAACGACTGAGTGATCACCGCGCGCACCCCGAGCAGACTGGGTCCCTTGGCCGCCCAATCGCGCGACGATCCGCTGCCATACTCCTTGCCGGCGAAAACGACGAGCGGAATCCTGTCGTTCTTGTAACGCATGGCGGCATCGTAGATCGACATGCGCTGGCGTGATGGGTGATGGATGGTCACGCCGCCTTCGACCCCCGGCACCATCTGGTTCTTGAGACGAATGTTGGCAAAGGTGCCGCGCATCATCACTTCGTGATTGCCGCGGCGGGTGCCGTACTGATTGAAATCGGCAGGCTTCACCTTGTGCTCGAGGAGGTACTTGCCGGCCGGGGAATCGATCTTGATCGAGCCAGCCGGCGAGATGTGGTCGGTAGTGATGGAATCGAGCAGGAGACAGAGCACCCGCGCATCGACGATGTCGGTAAGCGGTGTCGGATGTCGCCCCATGCCGACGAAATAGGGCGGGTTCTGCACGTAAGTGGACTTTTTATCCCAATTGTAAGTCAATCCTCCCTTCACATTGATGCCGCGCCAGTTGGAATCGCCCTTGAAGACGTCGGCGTATTCCTTGGTGAACATCTGCTTGCTCAGCGTCTTGCGAATGACGCCGTTGATCTCGCGACTGGATGGCCAGATGTCCTTGAGGAAGACCTTTTTGCCCTTCTTGTCCATCCCGAGGGGCTGCTTCACGAGATCGGAATACATCGAGCCCGCGAGCGCATAGGCAACGACCAGCGGCGGCGAGGCGAGATAGTTGGCACGCACGTCGGGATTGACGCGACCTTCGAAGTTGCGGTTGCCGGAGAGCACGGCGGCGGCGACGAGATCCTTATCGTTGATCGCCTTGGAAATCTCGGGCGCGAGCGGACCGGAATTGCCGATGCAGGTGGTGCAGCCGAACCCGACGAGATTGTAGCCAAGCTTGTCGAGGTCCTTCTGCAGCCCGGACTTTTCGAGGTAGTCGGCGACGACCTGCGAACCCGGCGCGAGTGAGGTCTTCACCCACGGCTTGACCGTCAAGCCTTTCGTCACCGCCTTGCGCGCAAGCAGCCCCGCTCCAACCATCACGCTCGGGTTCGACGTGTTGGTGCAGGAGGTGATGGCGGCAATGACCACGTCGCCGTGGCCAAGATCGTGCGGGCGGCCTTGGACCGGCACCCGCTTCGGTGGACCGGCCTTGGAGAAATTCTTGTCGAGGGACGTGGCGAGCGAGGGATGCAGATCGAAGATCTCTTTGCCTCCGTCGCCGCCCTTGTTGAACTCTTTCTCCATTGCCAGGGCGAATCCCGCCTTGACGTCCTTGAGCGCGACGCGGTCCTGCGGGCGCTTGGGTCCGGCGAGCGAAGACTCGACCTGCGACAATTCGAGCTTGAGCACATCGGTGACGATCGGATCCGGCGTCGACTTGGTGCGGAACATCCCCTGCGCCTTGGTATAGGCCGCGACCAAGGCGACCTGCGCAGCCGGCCGGCCGGTATCCGCAAGGTATCTCAGCGTGTCGTCATCGACGGGAAAGAAGCCGCAGGTCGCGCCGTATTCCGGCGACATATTGCCGATGGTGGCTCGATCGGCGATCGACAGATTGGCGAGCCCCGGGCCGAAAAATTCGACAAACTTGCCGACGACGCCGCGCTTGCGCAGCATCTGGGTGACGGTGAGCACGAGATCGGTCGCAGTCACCCCCTCCTTGAGTTTGCCGTTGAGCTTAACGCCGATGACCTCCGGCAACAGCATCGAATAGGGCTGGCCGAGCATGGCAGCTTCGGCCTCGATGCCGCCGACGCCCCAGCCGAGCACGGCGAGACCATTGACCATCGTGGTGTGCGAATCGGTGCCCACCAATGTATCCGGATAGGCCACATCCATCACGACCGGCTTGCCGTCGATTTTGACCTTGTCCTTCTTGCTCCACACCGTCTGCGACAAATATTCCAGATTGACTTGGTGGCAGATGCCGGTGCCAGGCGGCACGACGCGGAAGTTGTCGAACGATTTCTGCGACCATTTGAGGAATTCGTACCGCTCCCGGTTCTGCCGGTATTCCTCTTCGACGTTCTTCTTGACCGCACTGTTGCTGCCGAAGAACGTGACCGCCACCGAGTGATCGCAGACGAGATCGACTGGAACGAGCGGATTGATCTTCTTCGGATCGCCGCCGAGCATCTTCATGGCGTCGCGCATCGCGGCGAGATCCACCACCGCAGGCACGCCGGTGAAGTCCTGCATCAAGACGCGCGCGGGACGAAAGGCGATCTCGCGTTCTGACGTCTTGGTTTTAAGCCACTGCGCAACCGCCTGGATGTCTTCCTTGGTAATCGAGCGGCCATCTTCGTTGCGTAACAGATTTTCCAGCAGCACCTTCATGGAGAACGGGAGCCGCGAGATGCTCTTGAGTCCGTTCTTCTCGGCGGTCGGCAGGCTGTAATAGGCGTAGGTCTTGCTGCCCACCTTGAGGGGTTTGCAGCAGCGAAAGCTGTCGAATGAGGTCATCGTGATCGGGTCCCATCCAACCGGGAGAGGAGCGGCTCGAACGGTAGGAATCTACCGGAAGCGCTTCCCCGTCACCGGTCGTGAGTCCAGCGCGGGTTGATAGGGGGCGCGGGACGATGGCTTATAGGGTCTTTTTTTGTGCCGTTCCAGAAAATCGACGCTCGCCAACGACATGGGCATAGAAATCAGGGTTTTTTCCGTTTCCAGTCCCGGCAAGAGAGGCAGCCAATCGAGCGAGGAGCCCGGGGAATTTCCGGGAAAGCCTATGTCGTTGCGGACGCGCGCCGGGAGCCCGCAGGTGATGCGGCTCGTAGGTTCCGATCTCACCTGCGTTAGAGGGGGCCGGGAGGTCTTTCGCGGGGTCGCTTTTACGCTCGGGGCGGGCGAAGCGCTCCTGGTGACGGGCCCCAACGGCGCGGGCAAATCCTCCCTATTGCGCTTGGTCGCTGGCCTGATGCGGCCGCAGCAGGGCCGGATCGAGCTTGAGGGCTGCGATTTGGAACTGACCATCGGCGAGCAAGCGCACTATCTCGGACATCAAGACGCACTGAAGCCGTCGCTGTCGGTGCGGGAAAATCTCGGCTTCTGGGCGGCGCTTTTGGGCGCTGACGCGCAGAAGGGCGACGCCGCCCTTGCCGCCGTCGGCCTTCACCGGCTCGCGCACGTACCCGCGGCCTATCTGTCCGCCGGACAACGGCGCCGCCTTGCGGTTGCGCGTCTGATCGCGATCGAGCGGCCGATCTGGCTCCTCGATGAGCCGACGTCTGCGCTCGATAGCGAAGCGCAAGCGATGCTGACCGAGCTCATGCGTGCCCATCTCGCCGGCCGCGGACTCGTTCTCGCGGCCAGCCACGGCCCGATCGGATTGGATGGGGCACAGGAACTGCGCCTGGGGCAGCAGCCGGATCAACGGACCCAGTTATGACGGCGCTCTGCGCGCTTCTCGTCCGCGACCTGCGGCTCGCCGTGCGGGTGGGCGGCGGCGCATTGATCGGCGTGCTATTCTTTCTGCTCGTCGTGACGCTGGTGCCGTTCGCCATCGGCCCCGACCTCGCCCTGCTCGCGCGCATGGGGCCCGCGATCCTCTGGCTCGGGGCACTGCTCGCGAGCCTGCTCGCCCTCGACCGCCTGCTTGCGATCGATCACGAGGATGGCTCGCTCGACTTGATCCTGACAGCGCGGGTCCCGCTCGAGCTCGCGGTTTCCGCCAAAGCGCTCGCGCACTGGCTCACCACGGGCCTCCCGCTCGTCATCGCCGCGCCGCTGCTCGGGCTCCTTCTCAACCTCGACCCGAAGGCAACCGGGGCGGTCGCGGTCACCTTGCTCGCAGGGACGCCGGCGCTGACCTTTATCGGCCTTATCGGAGCGGCTCTCACGGTTGCACTGCGGCGCGGCGGTCTCCTGCTTGCGATTCTCGTCCTGCCGTTGACTATTCCCGTGCTGATCTTCGGCGTCGCCGCCTCGAACGCCGCCATCGTCGGGCCGGTCCCGTTCGGGGCGCCGTTTAGTATTCTGTGTGCGCTGACGCTGGTAAGCCTCGTCATCGGCCCGCTGGCCGCCGCCATCGCGCTGCGGCAAGGGTTGGAATAAGCGCGATATTGAACGACATGATGGTGAGCGAAGGGCTCGCTGCACTGCCGCCGGCACAGGGCACAACTGGGAACGAAGCATAGACATGAGCCTGATCGAGCTTGCCAATCCGTCCCGCTTCGTGGCTCTCACCAGCCGCGTGTTACCTTGGCTTTCGGCGGCGACGGTGCTGGCGTTTGCCGTCGGTATCAGCCAGGCCTTCCTCGCGCCCGATGATTATCAGCAGGGCGCGACGGTAAAGATCATGTTCGTTCACGTGCCGGCCGCATGGCTCGGCATTTTCGGCTGGGTACTCATGAGCGCGGCCGCGCTGGGCACGCTGGTCTGGCGCCATCCGCTCGCCGACGTCGCTGCCAAGGCCGCAGCCCCGATCGGTGCCGCGTTCACGCTGATGTGCCTCGTCACCGGCTCGCTGTGGGGCCGGCCGATGTGGGGAACCTACTGGGTCTGGGACGCGCGACTAACCTCGGTGCTGGTCCTGTTTCTGATGTATCTCGGCATGCTCGCATTGTGGCGCACCATCGACGACCCGACGCAGGCGGCGCGGGCGGCCGCGGTACTGACGCTCGTGGGCGCGATCAATATCCCGATCATCAAGTTCTCGGTGGACTGGTGGAACACGCTGCACCAGCCGGCCTCGGTGCTGCGCCTTGGCGGACCGGCGATCCATCCTGCGATTCTCGTACCACTCATCGTCATGGCTGTTGCATTCACGCTGTTGTTTGTGACGTTGCACCTGGCGGCGATGCGCAACGAGATCATGCGGCGGCGCGTGCGCACACTGATGATGCTGCAGGCCGGCATCCGCGCAGGCCCATCATGATGCACCTCGGTCCGCATGCCGCATTTATCGTGACCGCCTATGCCGCCGCGATCGCAATCGTGGCCGGACTCGTCGCGTGGATCCTGCTCGATCGCCGACATTTGACCCGCATGCTCGACGACTTCGAAGCGCAGGGCATTACGCGTCGCTCGCAACGCGGTAACGGGGAGAAGTGGTGAATTGATGGAGAGCAGCGTAGTCGAAAAAGATGCGGGCGCATGGCGACGCCGCATGCTCGTGCTGGTGCCGCTCGTTGCGTTCCTCGCGCTCGCCGCATTGTTCGTATTGCGGCTCGGCGCCGGCGATCCTTCGCGCATCCCCTCGGCCTTGATCGGACATCCGGCCCCGCGGACCGATCTGCCGCCGCTTCCCGGCCTCGAGCGCGACGGCAAGGCGGTGCCCGGCCTCAACAGTGCGGAGTTTCAAGGTCGCGTCACGGTGCTCAATGTGTGGGCCTCGTGGTGCGTGCCTTGCCGGGAGGAAGCGGCGCTGCTCATGACGGTCGCGGCGGACCCGCGCGTGAACGTCGTCGGAATGAATTACAAGGACCAGCCGGACAATGCGCGGCGCTTTCTCGGCCGGTACGGCAATCCGTTTGCAGCCAACGGGACCGACGGCAACGGCCGCGCGGCCATCGAATGGGGAGTGTACGGGGTGCCCGAAACGTTCGTCATCGGGCGCGACGGGCGCATCGCCTACAAGCTGATCGGACCGGTAACGCCGGATAATCTCGAGGCCGCTCTGAAACCCGCCATCGAGAAGGCACTCGCCCACCCATAATCATCGCTCTTCGGCTTTCTCGGGCGCGGCGTACTTCGTCAACAGCGGATATTGCAAGGCGGCGAAAGCGAAAGTGAGCGGCACTACACCGAACACCTTGAAGCTCACCCAAACGTCGGTTGACTGTGAGCGCCAGACGATCTCGTTGAGAATCGCAAGCGCGAAGAAGAACAGCGCCCAGCGCAAGGTCAGCTTGCGCCAACCCTCCTCGGTGAGATGGAAGACCGAATCGAAAACCATCCCGAGCAGCGGCTTACCGACGGCGAGCCCGCCGAGCAGCACGGCGGCAAATAACAGATAGATGATGGTGGGTTTGAGCTTGATAAAGTGCTCATCGTGCAGCAGGAGCGTCAGCGAGCCGAACACCAGCACAATCACCGCGGTGACAAGCGGCATGGCGGGTAGATGCCGCGTGAGCGCATACGACACCGCAAGCGCGACCACCACGGCGACCATGAATACGGCGGTCGCGACAAAGATGCCGGGGCGCTGATCGGACGCAATGTCCCCGGGCAGGAGTGGCGACACCAGCGGCAAGAACAGCGCTGGACGCGAATTGGCGAGGAAGAACAGCAGCAACGGCCCGAGGTCGAGCACAAGCTTGAGGAGAGGATTGAGCCGCCGATCTTTCGGGTTCATGGCCGCTCATTTAGCGCCGCCGCAAGGCAATTGCCATCGGAGCTTCATTGTCGGCGCAAGAAGCGATTTTAATCAATTCCCGCGATCGCCCGTGCGAAATCCTTGGCCGAGAACGGCGCGAGATCGTCGACGCCTTCACCCACGCCGATGAAATGGACCGGCAAGCCGTATTTCGCCGCGATGGCGACCAAGATGCCGCCACGAGCGGTGCCGTCGAGCTTGGTCATCACAAGCCCGCTGACGCCGGCAAGGTCGCGAAAAACCTCGACCTGGGAGAGCGCGTTCTGCCCGACCGTGGCATCGAGCACCAACAGAACGGCATGCGGCGCCGTCCGATCGACCTTCTGCATCACGCGCACGATCTTCTGCAGCTCATCCATCAGTACCGCCTTGTTCTGCAGGCGGCCGGCGGTGTCGACGAGCAGCACGTCGATCTCCTCACCGCGCGCTTCGGTGAGCGCATCGAAAGCGACGCCAGCGGCATCGGCGCCAGGCGCGCGCGCGATGACCGAAGCGCCGGTGCGCCCGCCCCAGATACTGAGCTGATCGATGGCGGCTGCGCGGAACGTATCCGCGGCGGCAAGCATGACCGAGCGGCCCTCGGCGCGCAACTTGGCCGCGAGCTTGCCGATGGTCGTCGTCTTGCCGGAGCCGTTGACGCCAACGACGAGCACAACGAAAGGCTTTGCCTCGCCGATCCCGAGCGGCTTGGCCACCGGGGTGAGCACCTTTTCCACTTCAGCCGCGACAACCGATTTAACCTCATCGGCGGTGATCGACTTGTCGTAGCGCCCTTCGCCCACCGCAGCGGCGATCTTTGCCGCGCTCTCGATGCCGAGGTCGGCGCGAATCAACACATCCTCGATCTCCTCGAGCATCGCCTCGTCCAGCTTGCGCTTGGCGACAAGATCGGCGACAGCGCCGCCGATCGAAGCCGAGGTGCGCTTGAGACCTCCGCTGAGCCGCTGCCACCAACTTTGTTTCTCTGCCGGCTGATCGTTCATAGTCTTCCGGTTCGCTGGAGATGACGGTCGTGATAGCGGTTTCGCCCAAGCTTGGTAAGTGATCATGACCGCGGAAGAGATAGTAGCTCGGCTCATCTATCGCGACGGCCTGATGCTGGTGATCGACAAGCCGGCGGGTTTGGCGGTTCACAGGGGGCCTAAAGGCGGCGAGAGTCTGGAAGACTATTTCGACGCGCTGCGTTTCGGGTTGCCGCGCCCGCCTGCGCTGGCGCATCGGCTCGATCGCGACACTTCCGGCTGTCTTGTGCTCGGCCGCCATCGCAAGGCGCTGGCGGCGCTCGGGCGGCTGTTCAAGAACGGACGCGTCGGCAAGAGCTATTGGGCAGTGGTCGCGGGCGGACCGACGCAGGACGAGGGCCGCATCGACCTTCCCCTCGGCCGCAAGGACGCCACGCGCGGCTGGTGGATGAAGCATGATCCCACCGGTCAGCCGGCGGTCACCACCTGGAGAGTGATGGGACGGACGAAGTCTATTGCCGGGCCCAGCAATTCGCCTGACCTCACCTGGCTCGCGCTCGAGCCGCTCACCGGCCGCACCCATCAGCTGCGTGTGCATTGCGCTGCCATGGGATGGCCGATCATCGGCGACAGCGTCTATGGGGGCGCTCCGCGGACAGAGACGCCCGGCCTGCACCTGCATGCACGCGAAGTCATGGTGCCGCTCTACAAAAACCGCGCGCCGATCCGCGTCACCGCGCCCGTGCCGCCGCACATGCAGCATTTACTACATGCATGCGGATGGCTGGGCCAATCAGTCGCCGAATGACTGCGTCAGGGCGGCGCGCCTCAGTACAGTGTGGCTTTCAAGCGCTCGGGCGCGGCGCGGTCGTGAGCCTCGCCGCCGAGTCCGCCGTTGGTCAACTCGGCCAAAATCGTGCCGTTGCTCGGCAGGCTCTTGCGATCGATGTGGCGCGATGAATCCCACAGCTGCGAACGCACGATCGCCTTCGAGCACTGAAAGAAGACGCGGTCGACAGAAACAATGAGCACGGCACGCGGGCTCTTGCCGTTGATGAGAAAGCCTTGCGCTAGCTCCGGATCGATCGAGATCGCGGCGCGGCCGTTGACGCGGATGGTCTCACCACAGCCCGGGATCAGGAACAGGAGCGCGACGCGTGGGTCGTGCAAGATATTGCGCAGGCTATCGATGCGGTTATTGCCACGCCGGTCGGGTACGAGCAGCGTCTTCTCGTCATGAACGCGGACGAAGCCTGGCGCGTCGCCGCGCGGGGAGCAGTCGAGGCCGTCAGAGCCCGCAGTGGCGAGCGCAAAGAACGGCGCCGCCTCGATAAAGGCGCGGTAATGGGCGGTGATGCGGTCGGTCTCCTTGGCGATCGATGGTCCATAGGGCTCACCATAGATGCGCTCGAGCGCCTCGACGGTGGTGACGATGTGATCGCGAAATTCCGACATATCAGGCTCCCAAAGACGCACGGCTTATACCACGTGGGCAAAAGAATAGTCTCGCATTCGCCTATGCAGCGAGGAGCTGCCGGCCATCGTGGCCGGCAACCGTGACGTCGACGACGAGGCCAGGCGCCATAGGAGCGGCAAGGCGTATCCGTGTGAAATGCTCGGTGCGGCCGAGTTCGCCGGATTCGATCAACACCTGCCGCCTTGCGCCAACCTGCGCCTCGAGATGACGGCGCAACGCCGCTTCGCCTTTTTCGCGCAGTCGGCGAGCACGCGTCTTGACGATGTCTCGCCTGATTTGCGGCATGCGCGCAGCGGGGGTGCCGGGCCGCGGCGAGAACGGAAAGACGTGGAGATGCGTGAGCCCGCATGCGTCGACGAGATCGAGCGAGCGCGCGAACATATCCTCGCTCTCGGTCGGGAATCCGGCGATGATATCGCCACCGAACACGACGTCAGGCCGCAGCCGCCGCACCGTCCGGCAGAAGGCGATGGCGTCGGCGCGCAGATGCCGGCGCTTCATGCGCTTGAGGATGAGATCGTCCCCCGCCTGCAATGAAAGATGCAGATGCGGCATCAACCGCCCGTCGATGGCGAACGCATCGAGGAGTTCGCGGTCGGCCTCCACCGAATCGATCGACGAGAGCCGCAGCCGCGGGAGCTCGGGCACGTGTTTCAAAATCTGCTTCACCAGCGTACCGAGCTTGGGCGCGCCCGGAAGATTCGCGCCATAGCCGGTGAGATCGACGCCCGTGAGAACCACTTCGCGATAGCCGCGCGCGCAGAGCCTGCGCACTTGAGCGACCACCTCGCCCATGGGCACCGAGCGCGAATTGCCGCGGCCATACGGGATAATGCAGAAGGTGCAGCGATGATCGCAACCGTTCTGCACCTGCACGAATGCGCGCGCCCGGCCTTCGAGACCATCGATGAGGTGCGCGGCCGTGTCCGTCACCGCCATGATGTCGTTGACTGCGACTTTCTCCTCGGCGGGGAGGAAGGACGCTCGCGCCAAACCGTCGCCATGCTCGCGCCAGGTCGCAGCGCTGAGCTTCTCCTCGTTACCCAGCACCAACGCGACCTCCGGCATGCTCGCGAAGGTTTCGGGTTCGGTTTGCGCCGCGCAGCCCGTGACCACGATGCGCGCCGCGGGATGCTCGCGCTTGAGCCGGCGGATGGCCTGGCGCGACTGGCGCACCGCCTCGGCCGTTACCGCGCAGGTATTGACGATGAGGGTATCCGAAAGGCCCGCCGCTTGCGCCTGACGGCGGATCACCTCTCCCTCATAGGCATTGAGGCGGCAGCCGAAGGTGACGACATCGACGCTCATTGGTTCGCACTCGCGACGAACAGCGCCGGATCGAATTTTCCCTCGTACTCGAAGGCCACCGGGCCGGTCATCAGCACATGGTCGTCCGCGGTGCGCCATTCAATCCGCAGCTCGCCGCCCCGCAGTGCCACCGTCAGAGTGCGGTCGACGAGGCCCAGGCGCGCCGCCGCGACCGCAGAGGCGCAAGCAGCCGAGCCGCATGCCTTGGTCAGCCCGGCGCCACGCTCCCACGTGCGTAGGACGAGGTGCTCGCGGGAAGCCACATGCGCGAGCGAAACGTTGGCCCGCTCCGGAAAGATCGGATGGTTCTCCACTAACGGCCCGATCTTGCGCAGGTCATAGGAGGTGACGTCGTCGACCCAGAAGATGGCGTGCGGATTACCCATGCTCACGACCGAAGGCGAATGCAGGATCGGCTCCTCGATCGGCCCAATGCGCAGATCGATGACGCGGGTATCCGCGAACTTCTTGGCAAGCGGGATCTCGTTCCATGCGAACCGCGGTTTGCCCATGTCGACGGTCGAGATCAACGGCCCGTCGCCCTTCCAGCAGCTCAGCAATCCCGCCGTCGTTTCCAACATCAGCGCGCTTTTGCCGGTTTCCTTGAATAGTAACTCGGCGACGCAACGCATGCCGTTACCGCAGGCGCCCGCTTCCGAACCGTCGTTGTTATAGATGCGGACATAGGCATCGGTGCCCGGTGTGCGCGGCGCATAGAGCGCCATCAGTTGGTCGTACGGCGCCCCATTGGGCCGCGCAGCGGCCCGCGCATCGACCGCATCGATCGTTCCCGTCTGCCGACGCATGTCGACCACGACGATCTCGTTACCGAGACCGCTCATCTTGATGAAGGGACGGTTGGCAAGCACGCTCATGGGAGGCCCTTTATCGCCGCCTTATATGGGAAAATCGACGCGTAGAGGCAAATTGAAGCGTTCACCCAACGAGCTGGCGTGCCGTTGATCGGCGGCAAGTGCCGAAAGCTCCATTCCTTGACAGTTTTGGCCTCGGCCGCCATAAGCATCCCCCGCAAGTCGGCCGCCGCCGGCTTGCGTTTTTTAAGCGCCGGGCCAAGGGCGCGATTTCAATGTGGAGCCTTCGAGTTCCGCATCCCGAATGCGGCGATTGACGCCGCACAGCCCACGCGGGACGAAAGAAGCCGGTCCGGACCGACCCCGAGCACCGGAATCGACCACGAGGACGCACCAATGTTCGCAGTCATCAGAACCGGCGGCAAGCAATACCGCGTCGCCGCCGAGGACGTGATCAGGGTCGAGAAGGTCAAGGGCAATCCCGGCGAGATCGTGCAGTTCGGTGACGTCTTGGTCGTGGGTGGCGATAGCATCACGCTGGGTCAACCGACGATTGCCGGCGCCTCGGTCGCCGCTGAAGTCCTGGAGCAAGGACGCGGTCCGAAGATCATCGCCTTCAAGAAGCGCCGCCGGAAGAATTCACGCAGGAAGCGCGGGCACCGGCAGGAATTCACCCTTGTGCGCGTAACCGAAATCCTCACTGACGGGGCAAAGCCAAGCCAAACCGCACGCCCCAAACGCGAGCCGAAGCCGGTCGCCACAGCGCCAGCTGAGGCAGCCGAACCTGCCGAGGCCGAGGCGCCGAAACCCAAGGTACGGGCCAAAACGCGAGCCGAGGGCAGGGCCGCCAAAAAGCCTTCCAAATCCCCCGCAAAGAAGGCCGACAAGCCGAAATCGGGCGGGAAAGGCAAGAAGAAGGGATGATTTCGTCACAAAGTTTGATTACATAGCCGGCGAGTGTAAGGACCTGAAGCCATGGCCCACAAGAAAGCAGGCGGATCATCCCGCAACGGCCGCGACTCGAATAGTCAGCGGCTCGGCCTGAAAATTTTCGGCGGCGAGCAAGTGCTCGCCGGCAACATCATTGCGCGCCAACGCGGCACCAAGTGGCACCCGGGCGTCGTGTCGGTTCTACCGCCGACAGAGGCTGCTGCCGAATAGACGCTACACTTCATAGAGGCCTGCCGTTCCCATCCAAATCGGCGGAGCCGCACGGGGGTACCAAGAGGGAGACGGGATTCCGGCTCCCTCTTCGTTTTGGGTGAAGACCCGTGCGATGACGAGTCGGCTCGCGTCCCAAGCCTTCCGAAAGCGACGCCTCCCCCTTCGAGACGGACGGCTCGTGTGAGGATTGGAACCGGATGACACATGATTTGAACGTCGGCTGCCGAGCGCCCATTGACAGCTGTGTGCAGGATCACCAGGATCATTGTGTGTACGGGTCACTGTCGGGGTGACTACGGCAACCGAGGAGGTGCAATGCCCCCGGGTTACTTTGGCCGCGATGATCGCCGCGGCGGCGTTCGGGCCGAGGCGTAGCGGCGGACTAGGCGAACGGTGACGTCGGGAGCGGCCTATTGGGCCGCATCAGTGAGGCATGGCCCGCCCTGGCCCCTCCCGACGGATACTCCTCGGTTACCTAAATCCTATCGCTGAATTTTCACTGCGCCGTGTGGGCAGGCGTCCGCGCGGGCTCTCGTATTTTTGCGCCCGCCGTCGCATATCGAGCGTCATGAAATTCCTCGATGAAGCCAAGGTCTACGTGCGCTCGGGTGACGGCGGGAACGGCTGCGTGTCGTTCCGGCGCGAGAAATTTATCGAGTTCGGCGGACCGAACGGCGGCGACGGGGGCAAGGGCGGCGACGTAATCGTAGAGGCGGTCGATGGTCTCAACACGCTCATAGACTACCGCTACCAGCAGCACTTTAGGGCCAAGAACGGTCACGCCGGGATGGGCAAGGACCGCCACGGCGCGAGCGGCGACGATATCGTGCTGAAGGTGCCGGCCGGAACACAGGTCTACGAGGAAGACGGCAAAACCCTGCTCGCTGATCTGACCCAAGTGGGTCAGCGGGCGGTGGTCGCGCGCGGGGGCAACGGCGGCTTCGGCAACGCCCATTTCAAGAGCTCGACCAACCGGGCGCCGCGCCATGCCAATCCCGGCCAACCCGGCGAGGAGTTCACGATCCGGCTGCGCCTCAAGCTCATTGCGGATGCGGGTATCGTCGGACTACCCAACGCAGGCAAATCGACCTTCCTTGCGGCGGTCAGCGCGGCGAAGCCGAAGATCGCCGATTATCCCTTCACGACGCTGCACCCCCAACTCGGCGTGGTCGAGATTGACGGCCGCGAATTCGTGCTCGCAGACATTCCCGGTCTCATCGAAGGGGCGCATGAGGGCACCGGGCTCGGCGACCGGTTCCTCGGCCACGTCGAACGCTGCCGCGTGCTGCTACACATTGTCGACGGCACCATCGCGGACGCGGGGCTCGCCTACAAGACCGTGCGGGCGGAGCTTGAAGCGTATGGCCAGGGGCTCGCCGACAAGCCCGAGGTCGTGGCGCTGAACAAGGCCGATGCGCTGACGCCAGAGCAGCTGAAACAGCAGAGCGCACGGCTAAAACGCGCTGCCGCGAGGAAGCCGCTCGTCGTTTCAGCCGCGACCGGTGCCGGCGTTCCCGACGTCTTGCGCGCGCTATCGAGGATCATCGATCGGGACCGAGCACGACCACCGACCGCTGCTGGAGCGTGGCATCCGCGCAGCTAAGCTGAACGACCGCCTCGCGGCCGCGCCTCGGCCGAACTCGTCAGCTGCGATCGATTTTGAGCATGTCCATCAGCCTCCGTGCATCGGCTGGTGCGGCGCTTTTTTGAACTTCGAGGCCTTCCAGGCGAACACGAAGTCCTTCGGGGTCTGGTCGCGCCACGTCCCCACCGCACCGAGCGACGGGGTGCGGTAGAACGAACCGTTGATCTCGGTGGTCGGAAACTGGCCGGCGTACCACGCGAGCCAATCGCTCTTGCGCAGAGTCTCGAGATAGAAGCGCCCGCGCCAACCGTCGTAGGTCCAGCCGGAAGTACCGATGAAAGCCTTGCTCATGCTGTTACGCAGACCCGAAGACGCATGCTAAACAACGCACCAGCGCGACAATGGTTGTCGCCTGCCGCCGCTCAGACGAAATCTCGCATCATGTCCCGCAAAGCGCCTTCCCTCACGGACTTCCGCCGGTTGGTGGTGAAGGTCGGCTCCTCGCTGCTGGTCGACAGCGACGGCGGGCGATTGCATGACAGCTGGCTCTCATCGCTTGCGGAGGACATTGCCAAGCTGCATCGAAACAAGCGCGACGTACTCGTCGTCTCCTCGGGAGCAATCTCATTCGGCCGCGCCGTGCTCAAGCTGCCGGCTGGACCGCTCAAGCTCGAGGATAGCCAGGCGGCCGCCGCCGTCGGCCAAATCGCACTGGCCCGCACGTGGTCGGAGGTGCTCGGCCGGCACGGGATCACGGCCGGCCAGGTCTTGGTCACGCTGCAGGACACCGAGGAGCGCCGCCGCTATCTCAATGCGCGCTCAACGATAGACAAATTGCTCGAATGGCGGGCGGTTCCGGTGATCAACGAGAACGATACGGTCGCAACCAACGAAATCCGCTATGGCGACAACGACCGGCTCGCCGCGCGCGTCGCCACCATGACAAGTGCGGATCTGCTGGTGCTGCTCTCGGACATCGATGGCCTCTACGACGCGCCGCCCGCGGACAATCCCAAAGCCAAGCTGGTGCCGCTGGTGGAGTGCATCACGCCTGGGATCGAAGCAATGGCTGGCGCGGCCGGCTCCGAACTGTCACGCGGCGGCATGCAGACCAAAATCGAAGCCGCCAGGATCGCCACCCATGGCGGCACGCACATGGTGATTGCATCCGGTCGTGTCGCGCACCCGCTCGCGGCGATTGCCGCCGGCGCGCGTTGCACCTGGTTTCTCACCCCCGCCAATCCGATCACCGCGCGAAAAAAATGGATCGCGGGGTCCCTCGAGCCCAAGGGGGTGTTGACGATCGATGCCGGCGCGGTCGCGGCCCTGCGCAGCGGCAAGAGCCTGCTGCCTGCAGGCGTCATCCAAGTTGACGGCAGCTTCGCGCGCGGCGACGCCGTCGTTATCCGCGGCCCCGACGGCAGCGACGTCGGCCGTGGGCTCGTTGCCTACGACTCCCAGGATGCACTGAAGATCAAGGGCCGCCCCTCCGCGGATATTGTCGCGATCCTCGGCTTCGCCGGCCGAGCCGAGATGGTGCACCGGGACGATCTGGTGGTAGGGCGGGTCAGCGATCGCGCGTCTTAAGTCACAACGCGTTGCGATCACAATTTAGATCAAAGAAGCGCGCCGGGTTTCGTCCCGAAGGGAGAGGTCCGCCAACCCGGCGCCGACGCGAGCCCCGCATGGGTAGCGCGCTCGCGCATCTCATCGCAAGCGGTGCGTCCAACTTCTCGCTGGCTATTATGCACAACGGTCCACAAAGGAAGACCCCGGCGCCTAACGCGGGCCAGGGTCTCTCGCCGGATGGGTGAGGGGTTGGGGGCTGGGGGGCACTCCACCCGGCGTTGGCGGTTCAACGCGCAGGCGGGCCCGCGGTTCCTATTCGTGGAATTATTTTCGGACGGCCGCCCGCGCCGCGGAGCGGCGGCGGTGCGAGCGCTTCCGCCGCGCCAGGTCGACTGGCAGTTCCACATGTCGGCCGTCGGGAAACTCGAGATATCGCAAATGGATGCGAAGACGCCCTCGGCCTCCACCGCGCCCCTCCACCACGTAACGGGTGCCGACTGGGAACCGGCTGGGGAGATCATCCGCGAACGATCCCATCACAATCCTCCTCGGGAACAACAACCCTCCTGGAACTTGCCGCCACCAATGCCGGATCTGCACGACAGTTCCGAGACAGCGCCGCGCCCGGCACTGATTTCTGTGAATCGCTGTGGACAAGCTCCCGCGCTGTATGCCCGCGCTCCCCCTGCCTAGGAATTCAGGACGCGGTCGTTTCCACGCCTTTGCAGCCAAGACCGCAAGCCAAGTAAGCGCCTTTTGCGGGTTTCAAAGATCGAAACCGTTCTCCTGCGCCAAGGCCTTGAGCGACGTCTCCGGTCGCGCCCCGAGATGTTGGATCACTTCGGCGGCCACCAATGCCCCAAGGCGCGCAGCATTGCGGTAGTCGGCGCCGCGCGACAGGCCGGCCAGAAAGCCCGCGGCGAAAAGGTCGCCGGCACCGGTGGCATCGACCACGCGCTCCACCGGACTTGCCGTAACCGCCTCGGTCTGTTCACGCGTCACGATCAGGCAACCCTTTTCGCTGCGGGTGATCACGGCTAAGCGCGCATCTTTCTGCAGCGCATGGAGCGCGGTGTCGAAATCGGCAGTCTCGTACAGGCTGTGCAGTTCGCGCTCGTTGGCGAAGACGAGGTCTACGGTGCCCGCGCGGATCAGATCCAGGAATTCCGGCCGATAACGATCAACGCAGAACGCATCCGAGAGCGTGAGAGCAACATCGCGCTCGGCCTCGTGTGCGATCTTCGCCGCCTTGAGGAAAGCTTCCTTGGCGCGCGGCGGATCCCAGAGATAGCCCTCGAGGTAGACAATCCGAGCGGCAGCAATGGCGTCTTCGTCGATGTCGTTGGGGTGCAAATCCTGGGCGGCGCCGAGATAGGTGTTCATCGTGCGCTCGCCGTCGGGCGTGACCAGCACGTAGCAGCGCGCTGTCGATGGGCCGGCCGAGGCCGGGGGCGTCGCAAACGCGACCCCAGCCGCGCGGATGTCGTGGGCAAAGACGCGACCGAGCTCGTCGTCCTTGACCTTGCCGATGAAGGCCGCGCGCGCACCGAGGCTTGCCACGCCTACGACGGTATTCGCCGCCGAGCCGCCGGAAACCTCCACCGCCGGACCCATGGCATCGTAGAGTTTCGCGGCCTGGCTCTCATTGATCAGCTGCATGGTGCCCTTGCGCATATTGTGCTGGGCGAGAAACGCGTCATCCGTGCGCGCGATCACATCGACAATCGCATTGCCGATACCAAGGACGTCGAAACGCATCGAGGCCATCTGAAAACTCTCACCAAAAACGCGCGCGCACTATAGCGGTGAAATAGCCCGAGACAATCGTGCGTCCCAGAGGCCGCGCGGCGATCTGCCGTCATCGTCAGCTGTCATGCGAGCCGGACTTGCGCGCGTGCCGCTGGTCGTGCCATCTGGCAGCGCGATCGGTGAGGCATCCGGCATGGCCTTCAAGGAACGAGTATTTTCCGGGGTGCAACCGACCGGCAATCTGCACCTCGGCAATTATCTTGGCGCGATCGCAAAGTTCGTCGCGCTACAGGATCGGTACGAGTGCATGTATTGCGTCGTCGACCTGCACGCGATCACCCAACCGCTGGCCGTCTGGGGCGGCCCTGAGCAACTGCCGAAGAACACACGCGAAGTCACCGCCGCTTTCCTCGCCTGCGGCATCGATCCGAAGAAACACATTGTGTTCAATCAAAGCCAAGTCGCCGAGCATGCCGAACTCGCCTGGATATTCAACTGCGTGGCCCGCCTGGGATGGCTCAATCGCATGACCCAGTTCAAGGAGAAGGCGGGCAAGGATCGCGAGAACGCCTCGGTCGGTCTGTACGCCTATCCGACGCTGATGGCCGCCGACATTCTGGTTTATCGAGCGACCCATGTGCCGGTAGGAGAGGATCAGAAGCAACACTTGGAGCTGTCGCGCGACATCGCTCAGAAGTTCAACAACGACTTTGCAAAATCCATCCAGGCGCACGGCTACGGAGACGCATTTTTCCCCCAGCCCGAGCCGCTCATCCAGGGGCCCGCGACGCGCGTGATGTCGCTGCGTGACGGCGCCAAGAAGATGTCGAAGTCCGATGCCTCGGACCAATCGCGCATCAATCTGACCGACGATGCCGAGGCGATCGCACACAAGATCCGGCGGGCGAAGACGGATCCCCATCCCCTGCCGCACGATGAGAAAGGACTCGAGCAGCGGCCCGAGGCCGAGAACCTCGTGGGCATTCATGCCGCGCTGGCGGGCAAGAGCAAGGCGGATGTTCTCAACGAATTCGGCGGCGCGCAATTCTCGTCTTTCAAGGCAGCGCTCGTCGAGCTCGCAGTCGCTAAACTCGGCCCGATCAATACCGAGATGAAGCGGCTCATGGCCGATCCGGTCTATATCGATTCGGTTCTTTCCGACGGCGCCGCCCGCGCGCGCAGCATCGCGGCGGAGACCATGAAAGCGGTCAAAGACATCGTCGGCTTCGTGCGCCACTGATCGCCAAGCATTATCCGACCGCTTGCAAGCCCTTGCCATGGTGGCCTTGTGCTGCCCCTGACGACCGTGGCAGGATTTTCGAAGTTTACGACCTCGCCGGTGACCACGCGGCATTTTGAGGCGCAAAGAGCCGGTGCGCCGGAGAGTGTCGTCCGGTGCGGCCGGGGGAGCCCATGATCAAAAAGCGCCGCAGCTACGAGGCTGGGCACTCGCCCAAGTTCATGGTTGTCATCGATGATTCGCCGGAATGCGACAGAGCGCTTTATTTCGCCAGCCGGCGCGCGCTGCGCATCGGCGCAACCGTGCTCATGCTGCGCGTGATCGAGACGCACGACCGCAATCAGCAATGGCTCGGCGTCGCCGACATCATGCGTGCGGAAGCGCACGAGGAGGCCAATGCCGTACTTGACCGCCATGCCGCCCGGTCTTCCAGTATCACCGGAGTGATGCCGGAGCGCGTGATCCGCGAAGGCGAGAAGGCGCAGCAAGTCCTCAATCTGATCGAGGACGACGAAGACGTGGCGATTCTGGTACTCGCCGCCGCGCCGAGCAAAGAGGGACCGGGGCCGCTGGTTTCCAGTATCGCCAAGAACGCGGGGGAATTCCCCATCCCGGTCGCAATCGTCCCGGGACATCTCAGCGACGAAGAACTCGACGCGATGTCGTAATGCGCGCTTGGGCCCGTTCGTGGCGCCTGAGGCAAACGAGATCGAAGAGGGCTCGCCGCGCATTGTCCCCGCCCTCTCGGCGACTTAGGGCGGGTTGAACTTCCGCCGGGAGGCGCCACCTATTACAATGACGTGACGATCCCGTTTTTAATCCTGCGACTGAAAGGAGCAGGCCATGTTCATCCAGACCGAGCCCACCCCAAATCCGGCAACGCTGAAATTCCTGCCCGGACGGGCCGTGCTGGCGAGCGGTACCCTTGACATGCGCGACAAGGGGTCGGCCGCCCAATCGCCCCTGGCCGAGCGCCTCTTCGCTATCACGGGAGTGTCAGGCGTCTTCTTCGGCTCTGATTTCATCGCCGTCACCAAGAACGCCGGCGAATGGCAGCAGCTCAAACCCGCGATTCTCGGCGCCATCATGGAACACTTCATGTCCGGTGCACCGATCGTGAACGGCACGGATGCCGCTGCATCGGCGGAGCGCGATGAATTCTTCGAAGAGAAGGATTCCGAAACGGTTGCTGTCATCAAAGAGCTGATCGAAGCGCGGGTGCGGCCGGCGGTTGCCAATGACGGCGGCGACATCACCTTCCGTGGCTTCAAGGACGGCATCGTCTATCTCGACATGAAGGGCGCCTGCTCGGGCTGCCCGTCGTCGACCGCGACGCTGCGGCACGGCATCGAGAACTTGCTGCGCCATTATTTGCCGGACGTGGTCGAAGTCAGACCCATGGGATGAGCCGCGATTGCATCCGATAAGCCCGGCGGAGCAATAACGGCAGTAAACCTGAGCGTCGGCGTTTTACCCGTTGTCCGCGACCAGGGACGGCGAAGGTGAGCCATGCGCGTCCTTGCCATCGACACCGCGCTGGAGGCCTGCTCGGCCGCCGTGCTCGACACCAGCGGCGGGATCACCGCCAGCGAGACCGTCGTCATGACGCGCGGTCATGCCGAGGCGCTGATGCCGCTCATCGCGCGCGTGATGATTCGGGCCGGTATAGAGTTTGGCGATCTCGACCGCATCGCGGTCACCACGGGGCCGGGCAGCTTTACGGGGCTTCGCGTTGGAATATCGGCGGCGCGCGGCATCGCACTCGCGGCGGGAAAGTCGGCGATCGGCCTCTCCACGCTTGCCGGATTCGCGGCCCCGCTGATTGCCGACGACGATAGCACCCAAGTCGTGGCGGCGATCGATGCCCGCCACGACCACATTTATTTGCAGGTGTTCGGCGTCAACGGCCGAACGCTTGTCGGTCCTCGAACAACAACGGTGCGCGATGCCGCACGCGCGGCGATGACCGCCCCCGCACGCATCATCGGCTCCGCCGCCAAGAAGCTAGCGGCGGCTTGGGCCAAAGGAGCCGAGCCGCCGCTCCTGGTCGAGCAGCGTGGCGCCCCCGACATCGACTGGATCGCACGCCTGGGCGCCGCTGCAGCGGAAGCCCACGGTCCGCCAAAGCCGCTCTATCTGCGCGCACCCGACGCGCAGCCACAGAACGCCGCGCGCTTACCCCGCCGATGATCGGCATCATTGCTCGTCTGTTCGCGCGCGAAGCCGTGCTGTCGGAAGCCGGCCCAGCCGACGCCTGCACTTTGGCCGCACTCCATGCCGCCTCGTTCCATCGCGGCTGGAGGGAGGACGAGTTCGAGCGCTTGCTCTTGGATCGTAACGTTGTGGCGCATCGTGCTACGGTGCGAGGCATCCTCGTAGGATTCATTCTGTCACGGCTCGTTTTGGACGAGGCAGAGATCCTGTCAGTCGCTGTCGCCTCCGCTCGGCGCGGAAGGGGGCTGGCGCGACAGCTGCTCGATACCAACCTACGTCGGCTGGCTGCGCGCGGCACGCGCTCTGTATTTCTGGAGGTGGACGAGGCCAATGTGCCGGCGCGGCGACTCTATCGCGGCGCAGGCTTCCAAGACGTCGGACGCCGGAAATCGTATTATTCCGCGGCCCAAGACTCCGCCGCCCTTATTCTGCGCCGCGATCTGGTGTGATCGGCGGTTGGCGCTGTAATCACACAGGCTGCATCCCGGCGGCCACTAATGACGTGGCCTGGACCCAATGGATTCCAGCCCGTCGGCGTGATATTGCGGTTGGACGGAGAAGCGTCGTGAACGCGCCGAAGCCTAGAGACATCGAAGCTCTATGCAGCGCCAAGGGCATGCGTATGACCGAGCAGCGCCGCGTGATCGCGCGCGTGTTGGCAGCAGCCGATGACCACCCGGATGTCGAGGAGCTTTACCGGCGCTGCTCCGCGGTTGATGACCGGATCTCGATCTCCACGGTTTACCGAACCGTGAAGCTGTTCGAGGACGCCGGTATCATCGAGCGGCATGACTTTCGCAACGGCCGCGCGCGTTACGAGCAGATGCCCGATAGCCATCACGATCATCTCATCAATCTGCGCACGGGCGAGGTGATCGAGTTTCAGTCGGAAGATATCGAACGCCTGCAGGCCGACATCGCACGGCGCCTCGGCTATCGGCTGGTCGATCATCGGCTCGAGCTGTATGCGGTCCCGCTCGACGACAAGCCGAAACGCTGAGCCTTGCTAGCGAGGCCAAGACCTTGCCGAAATCGTCGTGCATCTTGCTTGGCTTGTTCCTCCTCGGCATGGGGTCTTCCGCGGCCGAGGACCTGGCCAAACAGTATCCGGAGAGATCGATCAAGATTTTGGTCGGCTTTGCTGCCGGCGGCGGCACCGATGTCGCCGCCAGAATTGTAGCGCAGAAGTTGGCCGAGACGATTGGTCAATCGGTCGTCGTCGAAAACCGTCCCGGTGCAAGCGGGATGATCGCCGCAGAAACGGTGGCGAAATCGGGCGCGGACGGATACACGCTGATGATGGGCACCCAGACGACTCTTGCCGTCGCGCCGGCGCTCTATCGCAAGTTCTCAATCGATGCGACCAGAGACTTTGTCGGCGTGGCAAAGGCCGGCGTCTCGCCGCTGGTGCTCGTCGTTCATCCCTCGGTGCCGGCGCGATCGGTCATGGATCTGATCGCGCTGGCCAAGGCCAGCCCAGGCACGATCAATTTCGGATCGGGCGGGCTGGGGACCACGCCACACATGGCAGGTGAGCTTTTTTCGATTCAGGCCGGCATCAAGATGGTGCACGTTGCCTATCGTGGCGAGGCTCCGGCCATCAACGATCTTCTCGGCGGTCAGCTGCATTTGATCTTCGCGAACCTCTCGGCTGTCATCGGCAACGTGAAGGCCGGCTCGCTGCGTGCGCTTGCTGTCACCAGCGCGCAACGCGCAGCCACGGCACCCGAAATTCCCACCGTCGCGGAGGCGGCGCTGCCCGGCTTTGAGGCGGCAACCTGGTTCGCGCTGGTTGCACCGGCCGGAACTCCACGCGAGATCGTGCGCCGGTTGAACACGGAGGTGACGCAGCTCGTCACTCAGCCGGACGTGCGACAGCGATTCGCCGATCTGGGGATGACGATCGACGCGGGCACGCCCGACGCACTCGATGCCTATATCAAATCCGAAATCCTCAAGTGGTCGAAGGTCATCAAAGAAGCCGACATCCGTGCTCCGGACTAGCGGCGCGGGCAATTGACACCCATTTGCTTTTGACGCTCAGACGGGTAAAAGACCCGGACGTTGGCTGATGGCGACGCGGCCCAGGATTCAGCAGGCGCATCAAAGAGTTGAAGTTCTCCGGACGCGCACAACGACCCGACCGGCATGACCCCACCGCGCAAGCTCTACGTCAAATCCTTCGGCTGCCAGATGAACGTCTACGATTCCCATCGGATGGCGGACATGCTCGCGCCCGAGGGATTTGCCGAAACCATCCACCTGGGAGACGCCGACCTCATCATCCTCAATACTTGCCACATTCGCGAGAAGGCGGCGGACAAGGTGTATTCCGAACTCGGCCGTGTCGGTGCGCTCAAATCGGCTGCCGCGCGCGAGGGACGCCGCTTGACCATCGCGGTTGCGGGTTGTGTCGCTCAGGCCGAAGGCGAGGAGATCATCCGGCGCGCGCCGGCGGTGGACCTCGTGCTCGGCCCGCAAAGCTATAACCGCCTGCCTGAATTGCTCGCCCGAGCCGAGCGTGAAGGGGCGGTGGTCGATACCGAATTTCCGGTCGAGGACAAGTTCGACGTCCTTAAGGCGCCGAGCCGCGAGGCAATACGCGCGCGCGGTGTCAGTGCTTTTGTCACGGTCCAGGAAGGTTGCGACAAATTCTGCACCTTCTGTGTCGTGCCGTACACGCGTGGCGCCGAGGTATCGCGGCCGGTGATGAAGATTGTCGCCGAGGTCGAGCGGCTGGCCGACGCGGGAGTGCGCGAAGTCACGTTGATCGGCCAGAACGTTAATGCCTATCACGGCGAAGGACCCAACGGCGCGCCCTGGACCCTCGGGCGATTGCTGGAGCGTGTCGCCGATGTGTCCGGGATCGCGCGGCTGCGCTATACCACGAGCCATCCCTGCGACATGGACGCGAGCCTGATTACGGCGCATCGCGACCTACCCGGCCTGATGCCTTACCTGCACCTGCCGGTGCAATCGGGTTCCGACTACGTCCTCAAGCGCATGAACCGCCGCCACACCCGCGCCGCTTATCTTGAAGTCATCGCGCGCGTGCGCACCGCCCAACCAAAAATGGCGTTCTCCTCCGACTTCATCGTCGGCTTTCCCGGGGAGAGCGAGGAGGACTTTCGCGCAACGCTGTCGCTGGTGGATGAGGTGGGCTACGCCAATGCCTTCTCCTTCAAATACTCGCCTCGGCCTGGAACGCCGGCCGCGGACATGCCGAATCAGATACCAGAAGCCGTGAAATCGGAACGGCTCCAGCGCCTGCAGGCGGCGATCAACCGTCATCAGGCCGCGTTCAATGCGCAATGCTGTGGCCGTACCTTCGATGTCCTGTTCGAAAAGTCGGGGCGTTATCCTGGCCAGATCGTCGGGCGCTCCCCATATCTGCAGCCGGTTCAGGTCATGGGCCCGAAGACAACGATCGGTCACATTGCGGCGGTAACGGTCACGGAAATCGGGACTAACAGCTTGTTCGGCGCGCTTGAGGAATCCGCCGCGGGTGTAGAACCGATGCTCATGGAGGCGTGAACCGTTGCGCTCCCCCCGATCGGACAGCGGATCGTTGGTATCTTCGTCCGCCACCAGCGACAACGCTGCCACTCAGATCGTGCTGGCCTTCGACGACAACCGGCTCGCATCTCTGTTATTCGGCCAGTATGGACAGAACCTGGCCCTGATCGAGCGCAGACTCGGCGTGGTCGCCGAGCAACGCGGGAACCACGTCACCCTGGCCGGCTCGCGCGACGGCGTGGAGCGATCGCGCCGGGTACTCGAAGGTCTTTACGAGCAGCTCAGGCGGGGCGATGAGCTGGTGTCCGGCGACGTCGAAGGCGCGATCCGATTGGCAATCGCGCAGGGTTCCCTGTTCGACTACGATCCCGCGACCGCGCGGCCGAGCTTCGAGGAGATCAACCTGCGCAAGCGCGCCGTGCGTGCGCGCACCGCGGCGCAAGACGCTTATATCCGCGCGTTGCGTCGCCACGCGCTGGTCTTTGGAACCGGGCCGGCGGGCACAGGCAAGACTTGGCTCGCCGTCGCTCACGCGGTGCAGCTGTTCGAGCGCAAAGAGGTCGATCGCATCATCCTCTCGCGTCCGGCGGTCGAGGCGGGCGAGCGACTCGGATTTTTGCCCGGCGACATGCGTGAGAAGGTCGATCCTTATCTGCGCCCGATCTACGACGCGCTGTACGACCTGATGGACCCGCGGATCGTCGAGCGCACGCTGCAGACCGGCGAGATCGAAATTGCGCCGCTCGCTTTCATGCGCGGGCGCACGCTATCGAACGCGGTTATCATCCTAGATGAGGCGCAGAACACCACCGCGATGCAAATGAAGATGTTTCTCACGCGCTTGGGTGAGAACAGCCGCATGATTGTCACCGGCGATCCGAGCCAGGTTGATTTGCCGCCTGGACAGACCTCCGGCCTCGCGGAAGCGACGCGACTTCTTAGGAACGTCGAAGGAATTGGTCACATCGTCTACACCGCCGAGGACGTCGTCCGGCACGAACTTGTGGCGCGGATTGTCGACGCATACGACAAGGCAGCGCTGAAGGCAGCGCGGGGACGCGACATCAAGGAATGAGGTCTCTGCGGCTTGCGTGGCGTTCCCCGCGAGCGGGGAAGGAGGATGACATTCGTGGCACGCAAACGGCGCGCACGATCGCCCGCGCGGCGGCGAGGGTGCGGCCTGCGGTCGACATCGTGATTGCATCCCCGCTCTGGACCGCGCAACGCAGCGTCAAGACGCTGCTTCGCCGGGCGATCGGCGAGGCGGCATCGGCGACGTCAACCGCCGCCGTGGGCGAACTTGCCATCGTACTGACCGACGATGCAGCGATCCGCGCGCTCAACCGCGATTGGCGCGGCAAGGATGCAGCGACCAATGTGCTGTCCTTTCCCGCCCACGAACCGCGCGGCGCTCGTGGAATACCGCGCCTGCTCGGTGATATCGTGATCGCCTACGAGACGACGGAACGTGAAGCGCACGCCGAGCACAAACCCTTTGCGCATCATCTTACCCATCTGGCGGTGCATGGATTTCTGCATCTCGCCGGCTACGATCACGCGGCGGATGAGGAGGCGGCCGCAATGGAAAGACTCGAAACCGCCATCCTTGCCCGGCTCGACGTGCCCGATCCCTACGTTGCGCGCAGCGCTATCTAGTCTCCATGCCTGACGCAGACCCCCCCAGTTCGAGCGACCCGAGCGCGACCCGCAATCTACCCGCGCTCATACCACAGGCGAATCAAGGCGCGCCCGAAAGCGCCGACAATTGGTTCACGCGGGCACTGCGGACGATCTTCCGTTGGAAGTCGAGCACCATCCGTGCCGACCTCAAGGATGTGCTCGAGGGTGCCGGCGACACCGGATTCTCGCCGGCCGAACGCACCATGCTCAAGAACATCCTCGGACTGCGCGAGCGCCGCGTCGTGGATGTGATGGTGCCGCGCGCCGACATTATCGGCGTGCAACGGGACATCGCGCTGGGCGAGCTCATGAAGGTGTTCGAGAGTGCCGGCCATTCACGGCTGGTCGTCTATGACGAGGCCCTCGACGATGCCACCGGCATGGTCCATATCCGCGACCTCGTCGCCTTCATGACCGTGCGCGCCACGCTTAGCGGAACGGCCAACCGGCGCCGCAAAAAGCCGCTCCCGGCCGGCCTCGATCTCAAGGCCGTCGATCTATCGATGCCGCTTTCGGCGACAAAGATCGTACGTGAAATTCTGTATGCGCCGCCCTCCATGCCGGTCCTCGATCTGCTCGCCAAGATGCAGACGACCCGCATCCATCTCGCCCTCGTGGTCGACGAATATGGCGGCGCCGACGGCGTGGTGTCGATCGAAGACATCGTCGAGCAGATCGTGGGCGACATCGCCGACGAGCACGACGAGGATACGCCGCCGGGCGTGGTACGCCAGTCCGACGGCTCGTTTCTAGCCGACGCTCGCGCGAGTCTCGAGGACGTCACTGCGATCATCGGTGCCGAATTCGATGTTGGCGATGTGACCCAGGAAGTGGACACGCTCGCCGGATACGTCGCGACCCGGATCGGCCGCGTGCCCGTGCGCGGGGAGCTTGTTCCGGGACCCGGCCCTTTCGAGCTCGAGATCCTTGATGCCGACCCGCGACGCGTGAAGAAGCTCAGGGTCTACCGTGGGCTCGACAAACAAAACGGCGGCCGGCACGTGACACGGCGGCAGGCCGCGCCTGCGCTGCCGAGCGCATCCCCGTCCTCGCCGCCAGTGACCGGCGAGGAAGCCGACAAGCGTTCCTCTGATACGGCACCATCCAAATCCGCCCACCGGCCGTGACGCTCAGCCGCCTCGCCGATACGATCGTACAGGCCGAGGGATGGTGGCGCATTCTCATCGCCTTTCTCGCCGGCGCGTCGTCGACGCTAGCACTGCCGCCGACGGATATTTGGCCGCTCCCTTTCATCACCTTTCCGATCCTGGTCTGGCTCGTCGACGGCACAACCGGAGCCGGCCTGCGCGGACTGCTGGCGGCCGCGGCTGCAGGCTGGTGGTTCGGCTTCGGCTATTTTCTCGCCGGGCTCTATTGGATCGGCCATGCATTTCTGGTGGACGCCAAGACGTTCGGCTGGCTCCTGCCATTCGCGGTGACTGCACTCCCGGCCGCCATGGCCGTTTACACGGCACTGGGGCTCGTCCTGGCGCGACTGATCTGGACGCGTGGTGCGACACGTGTGCTCGCGCTCGCGGTCTCGCTGACGATTGCGGAGTGGCTGCGCGGTCACCTGTTCAGCGGCTTTCCCTGGAATGCCTATGGCTATGAACTGATCTCTCCCCTCTGGCTGGCCCAGGGAGCGGCCCTCGTCGGCATCTGGGGCCTCACGTTTCTCGCCGTCGCGGTCTATTCGGCACCGGCCGTGCTCGCCGATAACCGCGCGGACACCAGTTGGCCGTGGCTGGCTTCAGCGCTGAGCGCGGCCGCGATCGCGGCACTGGCGGTCTACGGGGTCATGCGGCTGGAGCGCACCCCCCCGCGCTTCGTCGAGGGCGTGCGGCTTCGCATCATGCAGCCCAATCTGCAGCAAGACGAGAAATTCAACTACTCGCAGAAGCAGGAGGTGATGAGGCGCTATCTCGCGCTGTCGGATCAGCCGGGCGGCCTGCGCGACGTAACCATTCTGATCTGGCCGGAATCGGCGTTCCCATTCTTCCTCGTGCGCGAAACCGATGCGCTTGCACAGATCGCGGGACTCCTGCCGCCGGACAAGGTGCTGATTACCGGCGCGATTCGCCCGCCGGACACCCCGCCCGGCGCCGTCGTCACGCGCGCCTACAATTCGATTTACGTGATCGGCCACGGCGGCTCGATCCTTTCGGTCTACGATAAGATCCACCTCGTGCCTTTTGGCGAATACCTGCCGTTTCAGGATCTGCTCGAGCGGCTCGGTCTCATCCAGCTCACCAAGGTGCGCGGCGGATTCATCCCCGGCGACCGTCGCCGCAATCAGCCCGCGCCGGGAGCGCCGAATTTCCTGCCGCTGATCTGTTACGAGATCATTTTTCCCGGCGACGCGGTTCCGCGCAGCGACCAGGAGGGATGGCTTTATCGCCACGTCGGCCGATATCTCGGCTGGCCATCCGTGGTCGGAACCGGGGAGCGCCCCGGCTGGCTGCTCAACCTCACCAATGACGGCTGGTTTGGCGCGAGCGCCGGTCCGTACCAGCATTTTCAGCAGGCGCGCATACGCGCGATCGAAGAGGGGCTCCCGCTGGTGCGGGCAGCGAATAGCGGAATTTCCGCGGTGGTCGATCCACTGGGACGAATTATCAAATCGCTGCCGCTCGGCAGCGAGGGCGTGCTCGATGCGCCTCTGCCGCAGGCTATCGCTCCGACGCCCTATGCCCGTCTGGGCGACGGACCTGTGGGAGCAATGGTCGGCATCGCCCTCCTGTGGGTGATGCGCTCGCGCTGGCGCCGCGGATCGCGCTGATGCCGGCGCAGCTTGTCAATCCGAGGTTGCAGTAGGCACCACCCGATTACAACTTCCGCCTTCCAGGTTACAATCGTAACAAGTAGGAAATTACATTGTCCTGTCAAAGGCTTACTGCGATTTCAGCAACGTTTATCTTTCAACAATTTTTTGCAGTGCTCGCCGATTTTACTCGGAATGCGATTGCGTTCCGGCCGCTCAGCGGGAACATTAGCGGGTTCCATAGGAGATTGTTATGGCCGTCGCCAAAAAGGCTCCAAACCCGATCGACAAGCACGTTGGCAGCAGGGTGCGCATGCGCCGCATGATGCTTGCCATGAGCCAGGAGAAGCTCGGCGACGCGCTCGGCCTCACTTTCCAGCAGGTGCAGAAATACGAAAAGGGCACGAACCGTATCGGGGCAAGCCGGTTGCAGCAAATTTCCCACATTCTGCAGGTGCCGGTGGCGTTCTTCTTTGAAGGAGCGCCCAACCTGCACAGCTCGGCGGATGGAATGAAAGAAGCGCCCTCCCCCGCCTATGTCTCGGATTTCCTCGCCACCTCCGAGGGGCTCTCCCTGACCAAGGCTTTCATGCGCATCAAGGAACCCAAGCTTAGGCGCCGCATTGTCGATCTCGTCGAGGAGATCGCCGGTGACGATGACTGAGGCGGCAGACAAAAGGCAGCCGGGCCACGGTTCTCGTGGGTCGGCCCACGCTTCGCCCACACCTTGACCCCGTGCGGGGACGCTGCAAGAAACACTCCAGGCTTAACCAGCCGGTGAGCGTTGCCATCGCGCCTGCGGAGGGGAGTTCTTTTCAGTGTCACACGCCAATTATCTGTTCACCAGCGAGTCTGTTTCCGAAGGTCATCCCGACAAGGTCTGCGATCAGATTTCGGATGCGATCCTCGACGCATTCATCGAGAACGACATTAGCCTCGGTATCGCGGACGACAGCCTGGTAAATACTCGGCTCGGCTGTGAGACGCTCTGCACCACCAACAAAATCGTCATTGCCGGCGAGGGCCGCGGGCAGGCGCCGCTATTCATCAAATACGGCAGCTACGTCGTGGTTAACCGCGAGCTGATCAGTGAGATCGCGCGCAAAGTGGTGCGTGACATCGGCTACGACCAGAACGGATTCTCCTATCATGGCGCCGACATCGAGGTGCTGCTGCACGGCCAATCGCCTGACATTGCCCGGGGCGTCGACGCCAAAAAGAAGAAGGGCGAGGAGCAAGAGGGTGCAGGCGACCAGGGCATGATGTTCGGCTTCGCCTGTACCGAGAGCGAGGTCTACGAGAAGGGTTCGTTCATGCCGGCCCCTATCTACTTCGCGCACAAGATCCTGAAGGTCCTGGCAGAGAAGCGCCGTTCGAAGCAGCTGTTCGATCTGCAACCCGACGCGAAGAGCCAGGTGACCGTGCAATATGTCGAGGGCAAGCCGATCGGGTGCACCAAGGTGGTCGTCTCGACTCAGCACAATGCCGAGACCCGCAACGGCAAAAAGTACTCGCCGGCAATGGTCAAGGACTTGATTGGCGATGCCGTGGCTTCCGCGCTGCCGGACGGCTGGATGCCCAAGAGAACCAGCGATTTCCTGGTCAATCCCACCGGCAATTTCGTTGTGGGCGGGCCTGACGGCGACTGCGGCCTGACTGGCCGCAAAATCATCGTCGACACTTACGGCGGTTACGCGCCGCACGGCGGCGGCGCCTTCTCTGGCAAGGATCCGACCAAAGTCGACCGCTCGGCTGCCTATGCCGCGCGGTATCTCGCCAAGAACGTCGTCGCCGCTGGTGTCGCCGAACGCTGCACCATCCAGATCGCCTATGCCATCGGAGTCGCCGATCCAATGTCGCTGCTGGTCGATCTGCATGGGACCGGAAAGGTCGACGAAAGGAAGCTCGAAAAAACCTTGCCCGAGATCTTGCGGCTTACGCCGACCAACATCCGCCGCACGCTCAAGCTGAACCGGCCGATCTACCGCCGCACCGCCGCCTACGGCCATTTCGGTCGTGCGCCGGAGAAGGACGGCGGCTTCTCCTGGGAGAAGACCGACCTGGTGAAGGACATCAGGACCGCGGTCGCCTAAGCCCGTCGACGCACGGGCGTGGGGGGTCCACCATGGCGGGTGTCGTGACCGCCATGTCCACATCCGACCAAGCGAAGGCCCGGCGTGGCGCCTTTTTCGGGCGTCGCAAGGGTCATGCCTTGCGGCCGCGTCAGGCGCAGTTATTCGATAGTCTGTTGCCGCTGCTCGCCCTTGACTTGGCCGCGCCCGCGCCGGCCGATCTCGCAGCCCTGTTCCCCAATCCGGTGGACGAGATCCGGCTCGAGATCGGATTCGGCGGCGGAGAGCACATGATCGCGCAGGCCGAACAGCACTCGCGCGCCGGTTTCATCGGAGTCGAGCCGTTCGTCAACGGAATGGCCAAGGCGCTCGTGGCAATCGAGCTGAAGAAGCTTTCTAATATCCGGTTGCATTTCGATGACGCGACATCTCTGCTTCAATGGTTGCCGGCGGCTTCGCTCGCGTGCGTCGATCTAATCTACCCGGATCCATGGCCGAAACGGCGGCATTGGAAGCGACGCTTCGTCCAGGACGAGAGCATTTCCGCGATCGCACGCATTCTGCGGCCGGGCGGCGCGTTCCATTTTGCAACCGATGTCCCGGACTATGCGGCCTGGACACTGAAACGTGTGATCCAATCGCCCCACTTCACCTGGACGGCAGAGCGTGCCGACGACTGGCGCCGCGCGTGGCCCGGCTTTTCCGGCACCCGCTACGAAGCCAAGGCAAAGCGTAAAGGCCGCGCGCCCTGCTATCTGTCTTTCCGCAGGACGCACGGAGGCCAGCAGTCCGATGCGCGACGGCGCACGAGGCAGAAAAACGCTTGAGCTTTAACTTTACCCATTGTCGGTCGTTCGCGGTCAGTCATCTGATCGCACCTGCCAAAACCGCACCACGCGTCGGGCGGTAGTGACCGACAGGCGATCGAAATCGGCGCGGGCGGTGTCGAAATGTTCGCTTGATGCTCGCGCGCTGCATGGCCGTACCTTGAGGATAGCGGCGGTGGTCGTCCAGCCCCAACCCGCCGACTTGCAAAGGATGAGCACCGGGTCGGGCTGCTCCGCGCCCATGAGCCGATCCACCACTTCGATAGGTACCGCGCAAAGCGATGCCAATGCGGCGATCATTGGCTCATATTCTCCATTCTCTGCGAACGTGACGAGGCGCGCCTCGTCGAGCTTGCCCTCTCGATGTAGCGCCGCAACCCTGCGCTGCGCGTGTGAGTAGTCGCGGGCCTCGATAGGTCCCTCTGTTTCGCTCGAGACTTTCGCCGAGACCTGTCCAATCTCGGACCGCTTGTCGGGTACGGTCCGTGAGATAAACCGCCGTTGCACGGCATCGGTGACCGTGAGCAGGAGCTCGTGCAGCAGCCGCGGCGGAACGTCGGGCCGCAGCACGAGCTTTTCGGCCAGCACAGCGTCGGTTTTCGCGCGCTCCACCAGAACACAAAAGCCGTCACGGGATAGGCGTGCGCCGCGATTCTCGGCCAAGCTGCGCAACACCTCCTGCTCTCCGTGCCGCGCGAGCACGTCGGTCACCGGCTCGGCGAGATGGGCCCGAGTGGAGATGGCGAGCAGATGCGCCTGGCTCTTGTTCTGGACGATGTCGATGAGGTCGGTTTCGCATAGGCGCCGCGCCTGCTTCAGCACGGGACCAGCAACCGCAATCGAATCATCGCGCGCGAGACGGCGCACCGCCGCGGCCGGCGCATTGCCGAGAGGCGCAAGCCGACAGGACAGGGCGCTGCGCGCCGTATTCTCAATGTGATCGATCAAGCGGGTGAACACCAAGTCGAACAGTTGGACATGATCCTCATTGAAGCGGCTCGCCCCATCGAGAAAAAATGCGGTCACGCGCTCGAGCGTTTCGGCCTGCCGCTCGCGTGAACCGCGCGCGATCAGCTCGTCCAGTTCTGGAATGTGCAGGGCGTGCGCGGACATTCTCAGGTCCGAAAGCGACGTGATTCGAGAAAAATTGACGCGGTGCGTAGTCGGCAGGTTAGGGACGGAATCTGAAGGAAGGGTTAGTTAATCGAAGCTTAGTTTGGCTGCGGCCCTTGCGCAGCCGCTGCAAATCGCTATATTTCGCTTGTCCAACTATTGGATGTCTCATAACGGCCGGATGTGGTCCGGTCGGTTTTTGAGAGTGGGTTCCCCCCGGGACCCGCTCTTTTTTGTTACCGAAATTGGGCCTATGTGCCCGGTCGAACCGAGACGGCAGTTAAACAAGGTTTGCCCGGCGGAGCTGAATGACGCCAGCGATCGACACCATTGAGGCAAATGGCGAGCCGCGCCTGATCGCGGAGCAGGGTATCGCCGCACGCGTGGCCGCCATCAGCGAGCCCGTCCTGGCAGGTATCGGGTATCGCCTGGTGCGGGTGAAAATTTCCGGGCTGGATGGCTGCACGGTGCAGATTATGGCCGAGCGCCCGGACGGCACGATGACGGTGGAGGCCTGCGAGGCGGTCTCGCGCGCGCTCTCGCCGGTGCTCGACGTGGCCGATCCGATCGATCGGCCCTATCGACTGGAGGTATCCTCGCCGGGCATGGATCGCCCGCTGGTGCGGCGCTCGGATTTCGCCCGCTTCGTCGGGCATCGCATCAAGGTGGAAATGGCGACCGCGATCAATGGGCGCCGGCGGTTTCGCGGCGTGCTGCTGGGGGTGGAGGATGACGCCGCACGCCTTCGCCACGACGATGCCACACCCGGTGAAGCAAACGAAGTTCTGCTACCGATCGAGGAAATGGCGGAAGCCAAGCTTGTCCTTGCCGACAGCTTGATTGCCGAATCGCTCCGGCGCGGCAAAGCGGCGGAACGTGCGGCACGGCGACAGCGGGCGCAGAACAGAGACCGAAGGGCCGAGGGCCGTCAGACGTCCGAAGCTCGACCCAGACAGCCTACGCCGGTCGATTACCGGGACGAGGCTCAGAACGAAGGAGAATGACCGATGGCCGTGAGCGCCAACCGGCTGGAACTGCTGCAAATCGCCGACGCGGTCGCACGCGAGAAGGCGATCGACCGCAGCATCGTCATCACCGCCATGGAGGATGCGATCCAGAAAGCGGCGCGCTCGCGCTACGGCAGCGAGACTGAAGTGCGCGCCGAGATCAATCCGAAGACCGGCGAGATGCGGCTCTCACGCCTGCTGCTGGTGGTAGATCAAGTTGAAAACGATGCGACGCAGATCGCACTCGAGGATGCAAAAAAGCGCAATCCCGCCGCGCAGGTCGGCGACTATATCGCCGAAGCCTTGCCGCCGCTCGAATACGGCCGCATTGCAGCCCAGTCGGCGAAGCAAGTGATCGTGCAAAAGGTTCGCGAAGCCGAGCGCGATCGCCAGTACCAGGAATACAAGGATCGCATTTTCGATATCGTCAACGGCATCGTCAAACGGGTCGAATACGGCAACGTGATCGTCGATCTCGGCCGTGGCGAGGCGATTGTGCGCCGCGACGAATTGTTGCCGCGAGAAACGTTCCGCAACGGCGATCGCATCCGCGCTTTCATCTACGATGTGCGCCGCGAACCGCGTGGGCCACAGATATTTCTGTCGCGTACCCACCCGCAATTCATGGCCAAGCTGTTCGCACAGGAAGTGCCGGAAATCTACGACGGAATCGTCGAGGTCAAGGCGGTGGCGCGCGATCCCGGCTCGCGCGCGAAGATAGCAGTGATTTCCCGGGATTCGTCGGTTGATCCGGTCGGCGCCTGCGTCGGCATGCGGGGTTCTCGCGTGCAAGCCGTGGTCAACGAGCTACAGGGGGAGAAGATCGACATCATTCCGTGGACCGCGGACCCCGCCAACTTCGTGGTCAATGCCCTCGCGCCCGCGGAAGTGGCCAAGGTCGTGCTCGACGAAGATCGCAATCGTATGGAAGTGGTCGTTCCCGACCAGCAGCTCTCGCTTGCGATCGGCCGGCGCGGACAGAATGTCCGACTCGCCTCACAGCTTACGGGCTGGGACATCGACATCGTCACCGAGCAGGAAGAGTCGGAGCACCGCCAGGCCGAATTCGAAAAACGCACCAAGCTGTTCATCGAGGCGCTCAACGTCGACGAGGTGGTCGGCCAACTGCTCGCTTCCGAGGGGTTCAATTCGGTCGAGGAACTCGCCATGGTGGACGAAAAGGAGGTCGCGGCAATCGAGGGTTTCGATGAAGAGACCGCGGGCGAATTGCAGACGCGCGCCCGCGACTATCTCGCTCGAGAGGAAGCCGAGCTCGACGAAAGGCGCAAACAACTCGGTGTCGAGGACGCGCTCAAGGACATCCCGGGTATCACCACCGCCATGCTGGTGAAGTTGGGCGAGAACGACATCAAAACGGTCGAGGACCTGGCGGGCTGCGCCACCGACGACCTCTTTGGCTGGAGCGAACGCAAGGACGGCGAGACGGTGCGCTATCCCGGCGCCCTCGACGGCTTCGATCTGTCGCGCGACGACGCCGAAGCCCTGATCATGCAGGCGCGCGTCAAGGCCGGCTGGATCAAGGAAGAAGATTTGGCGCCACCTCCCGCCGAGGACGACGGCATCGTCGAGACGACCGCGACACCGGCCTGAGGACATCGAATGCTTGGTCGACCGCACGATGACGCACTCGATCTTGGGCCACGCAAGCGCGCGGCAGGGACGCAGCGGTTTTGCGCCGCCACGGGAGCGATCAGACCCATCGACGAGATGATCCGCTTTGTTATAGGGCCGGACGGCACTCCGGTGCCGGACCTCAAGCGCCGGCTACCCGGACGCGGTATCTGGATCACGGCGACACGCGAGGCCTTGCGCGCCGCGATCACGCGTAAGGCCTTTGCGCGCGCCTTCAAGCGTGACGTGCGCCTTGCTCCCGATTTCGTGGAGGCGACGGAGCGTCTGATCGAACGGACCGCGCTCGACGCTCTCGCGATCTGCCACAAGGCTGGCAACGTCGCGATCGGCTTTGCCAATGTCGAAGCGGCGCTCACTCGCGCCCACGTGGTGGCACTTCTCGACGCTGTCGAGGCGGCTCCCGATGGCGTGAAAAAGCTCGCGGCCGCCTTGCGCCGGCGCGCGGACGCGGCGGAAATCGTCGTGGTCGATACATTTACCTCGGCGCAATTGGATTTGGCATTGGGGCGGGCAAATGTGATACATGCAGCCCTGCTCGCCGGTCCTGAAAGCGAGACGTTTCTGGCGCGTGCCGCGCGCCTCCAGCGTTTCCGAACGGGTTCCCGGTCGGTGGATGTCACGCCGGCAACGCGGCCGATGTGCGAGGCGGGAACATAATGAAACGGGGCGCGAGCTCGGAGTTGGGATTGGAATGGCTGAAACGACGGAAAAAACTGGCGAAAAGAAGCTGAGCGTCACCCCGACCAAGACCTTGAGCCTGAAAGGGCGGGGTGTCGAGCAGGGCGTGGTGCGCCAGAGCTTCAGCCATGGCCGCACCAAGGCGGTGGTGGTGGAGAAGGTGAAAAGCCGCGCGCCGACCCGCGCGAAGGCCGAAGTGGCCACACCTGCTCCTGCCAAGCGTGCGACGAGTGGCAAGACCGCCGCACCGGCGGCCGCCGCGACCACCCAGACCACATCGCCCCCGGCCCTCAAGCCGTCCGGCGGCATGGTGTTGCGAAGCCTGACCGAAGAAGAGCAGAAGGCGCGCGTCCACGCGCTCAACGACGCCCGGCTGCGCGAAGCGGAAGAGCGCAAGATCGCCGAAGAGGAAGCATTTGTCCGCAGTCTGCGCGAAGCCGCCGAGCGAACCGAGCGCGAGGCTGCCGAAGCGCGCAAGGCCGAAGAAGAGAAGCGCCGCAAGCACGACCTCGAGACCAAGCTCAAGGCCGAGCAGGAAGCGAAGAAACGCTTCGGCGAGGACGCCGTCCTGACTGCGAGGCCGGGCGCGCGGCCTGCGCTCGAGCCCGACGAGGACGATGTCCCGCGCACACGCCGTGGTCCTGGCGCAGCGCGACCGGCACCGGCGCCGAGGGCGCCGCGCGGCGGAGGGCAGAAGAATCGCGGCCGGCTCACGGTGGTGACCGCGCTCAGCGCCGACGAAGAGCGCGAGCGCTCGGTAGCGGCTTTTCGCCGCCGCGTGCAACGGCT